>Ga0233439_10000540_pt1 | contig 55662 bp, 79 predicted proteins | sample SI_123_September_6_FD_182713 | JGI IMG/M metagenome (GOLD analysis project Ga0233439, IMG submission 182713) | Seawater microbial communities from Saanich Inlet, British Columbia, Canada - SI_123_September2016_100_MG | ecosystem: Environmental > Aquatic > Marine > Inlet | place: Canada: British... | reverse complement strand
GTGGCAGCGAGCGCCACGTGATCCTGGATAAGGCGGTCCAGTACCTGAAGGACCCAAAGTTCGGGCTCCAAGGAGATAAGCACAGCTTCCTGACCAGCGAGATGGGACTGTCAGAGTCTGAGTACTTAACCTGCCTGAACAGCGCGGCTGGTGGAGATTACTGGCAATCATGAAAAGAATTAAACACAACGACTTAACACATTATTTTATCCGGGAGCACTCACAGCTCCCGGCTGCTTATCTTGCCAGCTGCGAGAAGTTTTTCAAAAGCCTCAAGCCGCAAGCAACAAGCGCCAAGCGCCAAGCTTCAAGCTTGACAGATCATGAATCAGGGACTATAAAGGATTTAGAAAGAAATAAATTATGTTAATAAAAGAAGCTTTAAAAATTACAGACTCATTTACGAAAACGTCCAAAATGCCGGGACTATCTTATAGCCTCCCGGCGTGGGAGTGTAAGACCGGCTGGAAGCTCTCGAAGGTTCCAGGCACGCCATGCTTTTTCTGTTATGCTAAAAAAGGAAATTATACACGGTACCCAGCAATCAAAGCGGCCCAGTACAGACGCCTGGATGCAATTAAAAACCCATTATGGGTTGAAGCGATGGCTGCAAGAATTAAAAATTTAAAATGGTTTAGATGGCATGATGCCGGAGACGTACAATCAAAAGAACATATGGCCAATATTTTGGAGGTGTGTAAACTTACACCCGATACAAATCACTGGCTGCCGACGCAAGAGCGGCAATTCCTGCCAGCTCCTGAAGAGGTTCCGGCAAATCTTGTTATAAGATTATCAAGATCTAAGATCAACGGTCCAAGCTCCAGCGCCTGGAGTCATGAGTCAGGTGTCACGACTAAAGAATCACGTACATGTCCAGCTCCGGACCAAAAAGGAAAATGCATGGATTGTAGAAAATGTTGGGACAAAACTATTCCAGCTGTGATATATGGTAAACATTAATGCACGAATTTAAACACCCAAAATATTATAAAGAATTACGCAAGCGTAATAAATCGGATCAGGTAATTAGCCGAGGAGACTCGACGGAGGCTGGAAGGCGTTCACCTGGTCCGGGCCACAAGCTTCAAGCCTCAAGCGTCAAGCCCCAAGCTCCTGAAGCATCAAGCGACAAGCGTCAAGCCCCAAGCAGCAAGCGTCAAGCTTAAACCCGCAAGCGTCAAGCTCCATGATTCGTGAACCACGGAAAAGTTTCACGGTACCTGGACCAAGGGCCTCTGCTATGATAAATGTATTGTGTGGATGCCTCACATGAAAGCTAATTTGGTGTGGTGAAAACTTAAGTTTGTTACCCTTCGTGACTTTCAACTCGATAGTGAAAAAGTGGCCAGAATTATTATACACCAATAGATCGGGAGTACCAAGTAAGCTATTATTTTCAAGTCTAATAAGCGAAAAATCTTTAAAATTATTCTTAACTTTTTGATATAATTTACGCTCTGGTCCCATACCTTTTTTAAAGTAACACTGTCATTCATTAATAGTCCTTCTGAAGTTTATCTGGCAAGATAAGCTTAGAAGGTTTATGGGTTTTCATAACTAACCTATGTGTACTGTGGCCTGGTTGACCGATAATTGGAATAGCATTTTCATGTACTTCCATTCGTCTAATCTCATGTAAATTTCCTTGTATCTCTACGAAGATGACAGCATTTTTTACTGCGTCAGATCCTTTTGTAAAGTTACCGAGAAACAACTGAAGGTCTTGTACTCTCATAAATCTTTTTGACTTAACTTAGCAGATAAGTCTTCTATTACTTTTTTATAACCTTGCAACAAATTTTTATTCTTTTCATTTTCTGATGCAGTTTGTTTTAATTCCCAGATCTCTTTCTTGTGTTGTTCTATCAACAACTTGTATCCATCTAAGGTATCTTTTAGAGATCTATTTTCTAATAAAAGCTGTTCTATTCTTCTCTCTAGATCGTGTTCTCCTCTATCATCTTTGTATACTTTCATATTGACTTTATAGGATAGTTACCTTAAATTGTCAAATATGAATTTTTTAATTTGGCATTTAATAGCCATCATTTCTGTAATGGGATGCAGTTTTATTATAGGATACAGTATAGGTAAAAAACATGGGCGTACCAAAAAGATTAACTGAAATGCAACAACGCTTTGCTGAATTTTTAGTATTCGGTGGACCAGATGGACCAATGACACAAACAGAAGCGGCTATCGCTGCTGGGTATAGTCCTAAACGTGCAAGACAAGAAGGATCAGAATTAAACAATCCAAAGTTATCTCCACTAGTTGTAAAATATTTAGGACAGTTGAGAGAAGAAAGAATTAGAAAACATGAAGTGTCTTATGAAGGACACATAGCAGAGCTTGCTAGACTGAGAGAGGCCGCTTTAAAAAAAGGATCATTCTCTTCAGCAGTGAATGCGGAAGCAAACAGAGGAAAAGCAGCAGGACTATACATAGATAGAAAGATAATAAAAACAGGAAAACTAGAGGACCTATCAGAACAAGAGCTAGAAGCAAAAATGAAACAGATAATAGACGACTACGGGCAATTAATAAATGTGACTCCATCTACAGCTTCTGAATCTTCTTTACCCATTGACGAGGAATCATTGTCCGATCCCCAAAAGTAATACCATCTTCATCTTTATCGTAAGACGCAAATAATTTAATTGAATTTTTATCTTTAGAATATAACCAGCCTTCATTAACTGGGAATGCTAATTTCATTTTATCAAACTCTTTTTCACTAGCCCAGGCAGAGTCACTTACGCAGTCGACCCACTCCACTCTAACCTTCTGAAAAGGTATATCCGGAGTTGTTTCAGTGTTGATAGCTTTTCTTCTTTTCTTAGGCATAACTTATTCCTACTATATACCCTCTCCAGACCAAAACACTTTTTTTGTTCAGATGAAAAAAAAGTGATGGTACCGTGGAACTTTTTCTCTTTTGGTCTAGATATCTCTTATATATAGCGGTTTCTAAGCCGAAAAAAAAGTTCCATGGGAGTTCCACAGTTCCATGGTCCGTGCTCCATGAACCCTGATACATTAGAATCATTCTAAAGAACTGTCTTATTTGCCTTGTTCTCGCCATACTTTTGCTCATATATTGCCTCAATCTGTATCATCAATTCTACAATATATTGCTCCTCTAACTTATCAACTTCAGCCAAGGATCTTGTTACAATGTCTTTCTGCCTCTTTATTGCCTTATTCTTCGTGTGTATAAGATCAATGCCCCACCTCGTTTGATCCGTCATACTTTGCTCCTTTCTTAAAATTATCTATAGCCCATAAAGGCTGTAGGTTTGTGTAATGAAAACATTTAACTTGTTCTTCGGGTTTAGTAAAATCAAACTTAGCACAAGGTTTAATGTGATCTACATGCCACTTCCCATAATTTTCAAAACTCATATTATCTATAAATTTACTAGACAAATGTCTTTTTAATTGTTCTACAGTACAACCAAGTAATTCTTTAGTTTTTTTAGATTTAATATTACCTTTTAAAACTCTATGTATTTGAGTCCTGCAATTATTTAATAATTTAAATCCTGGATCCCTAGCCATTCTTCTTTTTCTATATAATCTTTGACTTTTATTTTTTTTTTCTGGGTTATTTTTTTTCCAATTACTAGTAAGTATATTTCTTTTTTTTCTTATAATATCATGAGCTTCAGCATCTGTTATTTTTAAATGATGTTTAAGACTGCTTATTCTAGCTGCAAGTGTTAATTTTTCAGGATTTTTATCACGCCAGTTTTTATTTCGTTTTAATTCATGTTCTTTGTTTTTAATGTAATATTCTTTTCTTCTATTTATTTTACATTCTGAACATATAATACCTCTGTATTCATAAATTTTTCCTTTGCATTTTCTTCTTTGAAAAAGAATTGTATACTTTTCAGGGTTATCTTTATAATTATGATTATGGATTAAACAAATTCCTTTTGTGCTTAAAACTGTTTTCATTTATTAAAATCCTCCGCTTTCATTGGTTTGGTTCTTTCTTTATTCAATTTCATCGGTACCGTACCTTTCTTTTACAATTCTTAAAAAAGCTTTAGCACCTTTAGGTGATAGATTACATTTACTAGAATTAAATCCATATGTAGTAAATATTAAATTTTCTTTAGAATAACTTCTTGTAGATAAAATACGGTCTTTTGAAACATTAGTAAAATGTCTTTTTAATCCTTTTCCAGGTTCCATAGTCATTTCAACCCCTGTTGCAGGGCAAATCATTCCAGATACAGCTTTTTGTTCTAACCAACAATTAAAAAACTCATTAAAATCTTTAAAATCACACCCGTGTTTACTTTTTTTACACGATCCCCACATAGACCTAAAGAATCCTTGTTCAGTACGAATATATTTTTCATTACTAATACGAGTTTTTTCTTTATTGTTTTTTCTATAAATTGTCTGATATTCTTTTCGTTTTTCTAAAATTTCTTTTCTATTTTTTAAGTAGTATTTTTTTTGATTAGTTTTTATTCTTTCAACATTATCTTGATAAAATTTTTTTCTTTTAATTGTTATTTCTATTCTATTTTCTTGATAATATTTTTTACTCGTTTGATCAGTCATCTTTCTCGATTCTACAATCAAGACAAATACCCCAACCATCTTCTACAACCGTAAGATAGTTTCCACAGCCCTCTTGACATATATTGTTTGTTAAATCGAATATATCTTCATCAGCTTCACCATCTTTTACCATTTGTATCTTATGTTCTCTTGCTCTTTCGTCTTCTTTTTCCATCTCTTCTATCTGCATTTGTTTTACTGCACCCATGTTTGCTCCTTCCTATTATATAGTTTGTTAATTAATTTATTTATACGTGAATCTCTTTCTCCCATTGCTCCAATAGGATGTTTTTTCATAGATTGTAATTTATTAATCTTATCTAAATTATTTGGTCTTATCTTCCTGAACATTAAAATCTTCCGCTTTCATTGGTTTGGTTCTTTCTTTTTCATCAAATTTTAGGTCATGATACATGTCCAATCTTTTGAGAAACTCATGTTTATAGCGCCTTAATTCAGGTCCTTCTATTTTAAATTCTTGATAATATAGGTCAGGCGTGCATACCATGATAACTCCCTGCCTAATTTCAGATTTGTAGACATAGTCGTGTGCCATGGCGTATGCTGCAATTTGCAAATAATAATCTTCGATCCATTCTTTCTTCTTCGGACGATTGGCCTGCTTGAAGTCAACAATAGTTTCCATGCCATTGTGTGAGCATACAAGATCTGTTGAGCCTGCGTACAGCCCCGGATAGTGTAACGTAACTTCCGAACCATAATACTCTTCAACGGGTAATAAACCCACTTCAATAATCTTTTCAGCCATCGGTTTAGCTTCCGTCCCAATGGGCGATAGATCATCGTATCCAACTCCTGTGACGTGACATTCCAGGAATTTATGCATGGAAGTCCCACGTTTACTACTATGATTCTTGATCTGTTCTGCTTTTTCATGGCCTACCTTTTTTTGCCACTGCTTTATAAAACTTTGATCTTTTGTCAATCCTAAAATGGTTGTAACAGACGGCAATCTTTCTCCGCCAAAGTCATAGAGCCGTGTTCCGTGATGCTCGTACATCTGTCCGGACATATATCTATATCGATCACTCTTCTTCATTTTTTTGCATTTTTTAAATATTTAGGTGCGAAATTTATAACATTATTTATAGGGACTTGGTCATGAAAGTTACCACTCACACTGATTCGTGTACAATCAGATTTGTAAGGCGCAACGTAATGTTTCAACCAAGAAGGAAAAATAAACATATCTCCTTTTTTAGGAGAAAAAGATAATGTAGTTACTGCATCTCTTGGTCCTTCTCCATATAAAAATTGTATTCCTCCAGGTCCACAAGATTTACCTACATAATTTTTTTGTTCTTCTTCTAATTTTTTTGGCATATCAAGATAGATAACAAACGACAATCTACCATCATGATCGTGTGGTGGATTATACTCGTGTTGTTTTTGATAATTTATCCAGAGTGCTGATAACACATACTCAGGTTTTGTTTCATAAGGTTTGCTTTGATACCTTTCAAAAGCTTGATCATAGACCCCTATAAACTGGGAAAGTCTTGGTAATATTAACTTTTTTGACTCTTCAGAATAACCTATCTCTTCTTTAATTTGTCCTGCAAGTTTATCTCTGTAGTCTTGTTTACCTTTTTTACCTTCTTTTATAAGTAAATCTATAAATGCATCATCACATTTAAAATGTGTAACACAAGGTCCCCAATTAAATATAGATAATTTTATTTGTTCTTCTTCATTCTTCTTCATACATTCTCTTTTCTTCTTCATAGTTGTATTTATTTACCTTTTTCTTTTGCCATACAATCTTTCCATTCTACGTTTTTCTACATACTTTAAATGTTTGACCCAAGCCCAGGAGTTGATCTTTCCAGACCACTCCATAGTTTTATCTAAAAACATATAAATATATTTATCGAACATCTTTCCTCACCATTTTATATTCTTCCATTGAGATCACATTATCCTTAAGTGCAACGTTAGTATAGTGCTCTATTACTCTTTGTATCTTAGGCAGTTTAGTATGAGCCCAAGGCCAAATTAAGGCGCATACATAGTATGCGTCCCGAAAAGTACATCGCCATCTATATTGTTTAAGATAAGGCGTACCGTCAACTCGTTTGCCTTTTACTTTCTTAGGTGCTAATGTTCCAACACCTAACGTTTCATGTACCCACATCAACACACTACGATCAGTCATCGTAATCTCCATAGATAAACGTAAACTATTAGAGTATCTGTATCCAGGTTTACCCTTGTGTTTCTTTTTCTTTTCAATGCCACGTCTTATATGTATGGACCCTTCTCCGTCAAACAGTCCTGCAATATAGGCTTTGTCAGTATCAGGTATCATTAGTGTATTGACATCCCTTCTCCCTCAAAGTCAGGAAAATCTTCATTTCCATAATCATATAGCTCTCCTTGAGATCCACAATCCCAGCATTGATGAACCATATCTTCTTTTTCATAAATGCATGCGACTTTTACATAGCCATTACCTCTACAGGTAGGACAAATGTAAACCTTCTTAACTTTTTTTGAATTTGCCATTTAATTTCTTCGCTTTCTCGTTTGCTATTGCTTCTATTGTTTTTGCTACTGATAATTTTGCATCGGGCAATATTATCTTTGATAACTTATCTAAAGTAGCGTATGTTTCTTTACTTAAAGAAACGTTTTTGTACTTAGTCATGTCTGTCATGTTTACTTCCTTTCATGTTAAAGTAGACTATATAGTGCATAATATAGGATTGTCAATGACAAAATTTATTTTATTTATGGTTTTGTGTTCCGGAATGGCACAAAATAAATGTAAAGTTATACCCACCAATGAAAAATTATTTAATGATTACCATAGCTGCATAGTTTATGGTTATAGTTATTCACACAGATTATTAACAGAATTTGATCCGGAATGGGTTAACAGTATGGAAGTTTATACTAAATTTTCGTGTAAGTCAGATAGGGTCATATAAAACCAGCTGCTTTCCGTCGACGTACTCACAGCCGGCCAAACTCCAGGTTGCTACCTTTCGGTCATCGCTAACGTACAGGGAAATGCCATTGGCAGATTTGGACGCCCTTGAGCTTTTAAATTTTATTGGCTTAACAAATAAACTGTTATAGCCACGACTTCTAATATAATCCAAGCTTCAATCATTTACAAATACATCCATAAAAATTTCCACTGCCATTATCCATGACATGCAAGTTTAAAGTATCAGCGTATCCACTTAGTTTTAGTCTTAGTATCTCACATATATCCATACAATCTACATCCCCTAATAAAGTTATATTTTCCATCATTTGTTTTGTTACAGGAACTAATTGATACAATCCATCATTTAGAATTATTAGTTCCATTACTTTTTATTTTGTCTAGTTGGTCTAATGTAATCATTATTTCTAGTCCCCCACTCAATTATATTTTTTATACCTGGTGCTTTTAAATCTATGTCTACACCAAAAGATCTCCAAGCTTTTTTCATAATGTTTAATTCAAGTAAAAGGTTAGACCATTGACCAGGATTGGTACCATCTACTTTTATTGTTATAGTTTTTTCTTTCATACCCTATATATAGGATAGTACAGGATGTTTGTCAACCCTGTCCTTTGTATCTTTTCTGTTTTTTCTGTCTTTTTTCTGACTTATTTAATGATTTTTTATGTTGACGTGGTCCACGTTTCTTGGGTTTATTTCGGGGTGTAAAGAACTTAAAACTTTGTTTAGCCATCTTTCCATTCTTTTACGAAAGGCGTAGCACCATCTGTTGGTGATGTCATGACAGGTAGATAAGTTATCTTACCATTAACATGTTGCTGTAGATCTGAACCGCAGTTCATACATCTAAATAATTCAGGGGTTAAACCAACTAACATAGTGAGTTCACTACATGTTGGACATTTACCATTAACTACTTCTGCTGATACTTTCATTATTGGCAACTTAAACACTCATCGCTGTCATTGTCAAGGTCTGCGAGTGCTTCTTCTTTACAGTCCTGGCTGCAAAACATATCTAATTCGTCTTTAGCTTCGAATTCTTTTTTACATTTAGTACATTTTTTCATTATTTACCTCTAACAGAATCGATGAAATTATAAACGCGACCGAATTGCTTGTCAATAGACATTAGGTCCGACTGGATCATAGTTACTATTAACTGAAGTTCTATGAGTGTGACCAATGTCCATGTAGCGAGACCCATTAGGATTGTACCCAACAATGCTATTAATGCTGTATTAGTTTTTCTACTCATTTGTAGGAACCGGTAGTTCATCTGTCAAGTATTTAGGTATTTTTAGCTTCTTTGTAGCGTCTTCCCCCATATAATCACCTGGATTTTTCTCCATATACTCTTTTTTTAAATTTTCCCAATGGTTTCCTTCATCTTTTTTATTAATAATTTCTTCATTAATTGATACTACACCCTTACATCTTAAGGCCAGTGATCTAAAGTTTTCATTATATAGATAGCTAGGATTAGCATTAACTTTATTACAATGTTTTAATAATTCTAATTGTTGTTTTAATATAAGATTTTCTGTTCTTATTCTATTTTGTGAGTCACAATTTTTTTTAGATAGACCTAAATTTTTTCTAAATGATAACCTTAGTTCGTGTCTATCATTATCATAATCACTAGTACTTGGAATACGATAATCATGTTCGGTTTCAACTTTAGTAATAGCTGCTTCCATGCTTCCGTAGACACATTGTCCTCCATCGTTTTGAAGATATTCGTTTTTAGGATAAGCAGGTTTTGCAAACAAAGTTAAGAGTGTAAACATTATAATTAATAGTGCAGTAAATCTGTAATCCATCCTGAGAGTCTCCATACATTACCTAATAATCATTTAATAAATCTCTAGCTACGTCTTTAATATCATAGCCTTGTTCCCGTACCGTATTAGCGAGCACATTGTAAAGGTTCTCTGCCATGGTCCAGGTAGCTTCTGCTGATGCAAGTCTAGTTTTTACATCTGCCATCTTTTCTTGTTCGTAAGCTAGATCTCTTCTAAGATCTTTTATCTCGACTTCTTGTATTTTTATGATTGCTAATTGATTAGCATTGATTGTGTCTGTTAAATTAACAATATACTTAACGCCCGTAAATGTTCCGAAAAGTACAGAAGCTATTACGGGCACTAATACAAAATTCTTTTTAAATAATTCTGCTATATTCATTACTTAACAATGTAAGCTATAACAAGAACAGCAACTACAAGACATTCGATCTTGTGGTATGACCAGTAATGCATAGCTTTACTTTTTAATTTATCAATCATTTTTTTTCTCCTCGATTTCATAGAAGAACTTGTCGGTATCTTCTGTCCGCCAGGCTCTACTATCTTCAACATTCCATTCAGAAGTTTGCACTTTCCAATCAGGAATATCATCTTTCACAGTGAAAGAAGGTAAGTCCCATATACATCTATTGTTAGGTTGTGCTGCAAAATTACCATCATCGAGGGCAATTATGTGTGCGCACTTATGTTCGTGCGGAATCTCTGAATGATCAGTGTCAAGTATATTACTATCTGGATGTGCAAAGTCAACGGTAAATAAATACTTACCTGGATGCCACTTCTTATCTTTACCAATATACTTTCCTGCTTGTCCGTCTAGTATATCCCAACGATGGACAGAAGGATAATAAGAAAAACTATTCCAGAGCTGTAGTTCATCAAGTCGTCTTGCGGGCACTCTGGATGGTTCAAATCCCTTTTGAATAAACGCGCTAATTGGTAAGCGATAAAATACTGCACCGTTTTCCATAATAGCATGAAATAATATAGCACGACCTGTAAGAGCGCTAAGACCAAACACAATGCAGTCTTCAACTTCTCCATGATGTTTTTTAAGATCATATAAATATTCTCTTTTTATTTGTGCATAAGTTGCTGGTATGTTTGCATTTAAGTAAGCCATTCATATTAAAAGAAGTCCTTGTCTTCCTCTTCCTCTCTGTTGTTTACAATATCACCCCAACATTCACCATCTTCAAAATCAACTTTGTTGGGTACCTTTAATGGAACAGCTTGTTCCATTATTTCTTTTATCTTATCAGCTTCTTCTTCATTTTCATATGATACATTTAACTCATCATGTAATTGAATCATTGGAGTAATACCAGCTTCTCTTAGATTTATCATAGATTGCTTAGTCATATCTGCCGCACTACCCTGAATTAATTTATTTAATGCTTTATATGTAAATGCTCTTTTAATGTTCCGTGATCCGTGTTCCATGCACGCATCATCAAATGTTTGTGGTTTGTGCATCCCGAACGATGCTGGTTCCCACATGTTAAATCTACATTTTCTACCTAGTATAGTTCTAATCCAACCTCTTTGTTGAGCACGGTCCATTGTGTGATGGATCAATTGTTTTACAAATGGTACTTTACTATGGTACGTTTCTAAAAGATCTTTGGCTACTTGCTCAGTTACACCTAGTTGTGCTTGTAGTTTAGCTTTACCCATACCATAAAACAAACCAAGATTAATTGTTTTAGCTTGTCCTCTATCTATGTCTGCTATTTCAGCTACCATACTATGAAAGTCTGCTGCTTTTTGAATATCTGAATCATATGGGTTTTCCCCTGCTTCATCATACTTATCTGCAATAGATTGAACCCCAGTGGTTCCTAGCGTTGCTAAAGCATAATGCACTACCAGCCTAGGCTCTTGCTGAGAATAGTCAAAACAACCCCATCTACGGCCTTCTTCAGGCATAAATATAGACCTAATACCCTTACCAATATTACTATAGTTAGGTAATTGTTGTAGGTTAGGATTTGAGTAAGATAACCTGCCGGTTATGGTTCCTCCAAAGTCTCCTTTTAACTGATGTATATCTGCATGTATTCTACCATTATAAACATAATTCTTAATAGACTCTAAGAAAGTATTCTTTAGTTTATCAAGTTCTCTTGCACTTGCGATAGCTCGAAGCACTGGATGTTTGTGATTCTTTAAATAGTTTTTTGTAAAAGAAGGTTTCTGTGTCTTCTCTGTTCTATCAAAGTCATCAATACCTAGTTTGTTACATACAAGTTCAATACTTTTTGCAGCCCAAACTTCAGGATACATACCTGTGTCGTCATGTATTCTTTTTATATATTTATCATAAGACAATTTTAATTGGTGATCTAGTTGATCAACCTGTGATTCACTAACCCTTACACCTTTTACTTTCATATCTAGTATACAAGGAAAAACTTTTTGTTCTAATTCAACAATCGATTGTAAGTCTTGATGTTCAATTTCTTTTTTAAGTTCTTGCCACAAAGCTAAAGTTACTTCTGCATCTCTTTCAGCATACTCACCTACATACATAGCAGGAAGTCTGTACATCTCTGCTTTAGGATCAACACCCCAATCTTTTGCTGCTTCTTGTAATGCAGATTCATTTTTACCCATACCTGTATAGTGTTGTGCTACAGAGTTTAAGTCATATCTAAATCTGTTTTCATTAACTAAAGAAGTCATAACCATTGTATCAACAACTGTTCCGTGAACCGTGAGCCCTAGTCTGTGAATCCAACACATATCATAGATAGCATTGTGAAATACTTTATCTGCTTTTGTTTTAAGTACATCTTGAAACCAACCAAGAACTTTTTTTCTTTCCATGTTGGGACCTGATTCATGTGCGATAGGATAATAGCCTGACCAATCTCTAACAGCTACTGCAATACCAACTACATCTCCTTGTCCTCTCATTGATGAAGAACCTTTTGTTTTTAAATCTGGGTCCTTAGTTTCTAAGTCGATAGCTATCTCATCATACTTAGATAAATCTGGAAAATCATCTGGTGGAAACCATTCTGTCTGTGCAGTGAATAAAGGTTTTTGTATCATTTTGTATCTTTCATCTTTTTAATTTCTAGATCACAATAGTGTTTGATCTTCTCAAGATCTTCTATCTTATTTTTATGTAAATATCTACAAACATATTTCACAACGTTTCCTTGAAAGAACGATAAATTATTCTTTGAAATAAATTCATAAGGTTGAATGTGGAAGTCTTTGTAGTGAGATCCTCCAATTTGTTTGTCTTGAGGAAAAGCTTCCTCTAACATATTTTTATCCGTCATATTTTTCTCCTAAGTAAGTTTGTAATAATGGAAAAGGATATTTGTTATATCCAGGTGGTTGAAATAAATATAATTCTTTTTTAGCTCTAGTAACACCTACATAACAAACCCTAATTTCCTCGTCTTCGTCTTGTTGATTTCCTTTATTATATGCATTTAAGGAATAACCCCATTCAACACATAAAACTACTTTGTCAGCTTCTCTTCCTTTTACCCCATGAATAGTTGATAATGTAATTTCAGTCGTTAAATTTTTATTTTTTTCCCAACAACCTTTTAGGTAATAGTTAAAGTCTTCTCTATCTCTAAATATAGCTTTAGGTTTTTTAGCTGATTGAATTCGTGTAGTATCAAAATAAAAAATTTCATGCCACATTTTTTCTAAAGAAGCATTGAGATAAAATTTGTTTTTTAATTCTTCATATGAAAACATCTTGTCTGCTTCATATAATTCTATTGGCGCTGTATCTTTTTTAGATAAAGCAGTTTTCTTTCTTTCAGAAATAAATTCTACATTCATTTGTTTAACCATTTTTATGTAACTTGTACCTTTAATTGGATGTCCTTCTTGTAGAGTATGCCAAAACTCTATGACTTCTTTACAACCGTCGGGAAAAGAACTTTTAAATTTACCCCTGTCATCCATGCTTTGTGATTTTTCTAGCCATATTAAATTATTTTCTTTTAAAAATTCAGCGTAAGGTCTAAGAAGAGCATTCGTTCTTGCACAAAGAATTATTTGAGAATCTTTATTTAAATGTTCTATTTCATCTAAACCATTTATATAGGAGATATGTCCTTCGTCTTTATTTTCTGGGTGTATTCTTTTATGACAAGTAAATTCATTACCTAATCTATTATTTATTTCATCCCTTATACCTATAGCAAAGTCATATATTTTTCCTGGAAGCCTATAAGATGTTTCTAAACGCGTAACATTTTCTTTTTTACAAGGCCATTTTTGAAATAAACGAACGTCTGATCCTTTCCACCCATATATAGCTTGATCATCATCACCAACTAAAAATAATTCTTCAGTTTTTTGTGCTATTTTAGATATGACCTGCCATTCTAATTTTGAAAGATCTTGTACTTCATCAACCAGCACTAATTTATAAGATGGAAATTCTACTGTGGGGTATAAAGCTTTTAATAACATATCATCAAAATCAATAACTCCTGTCTGACTTTTAAATTTTTTAAGGTTAGTATAAAAATAAGTTAATTGCGCTGTGTGTACATATTTAAATTTATCGTTTTCACTTTCTCTAAAGTAACTTATAATTTTATCTAAATCATCTTTGTATTTATGTCTTTTATCAAAACCTATTTTATGATGTGCTTTGTTTATTATGTCATAATAAATAGCTAATTTTTTATCTTCTTTTTCAGTCCATGCTGCAGGCACGTCATCATCCCTGTCGTATTTTTCATCATCCAACATAACCCAAGTGTCAGGATCAGAAGCCATTCTTTTTTTAAAATCTTTTTTTACACTGGAGTTCAAGATATCGTGTTTACCTATATGATCTAAACAAAATTTATGTATTGTTTTAATTGATTCAGCTTGCTTTTCTGTCAATAAACCTTTTTTAATAACCCTAGCTCGTAATTCCTCTGCTGTTGCTTTAGCAAAACCAATTAATAAAACTTGATCTAAGTTAACACCTCCTTTAATATAATCTGCTAGAATTTCTAATATCTTGGTTGTTTTACCACAACCTGGACCACCTAAAATTTTATATCTTCTCCTGTAAAATTTGTCTAACATTAAAACGGACTTTCTTTTTCTTGGTTAACATACTCTGGAACTTCTTGTTCTGTTGCAGGCTCATTGTCAAACTGTTCTTTATGTAAAACATATACCCATCGTTTAACACCTTCTTTAATGTGAAACTTATCTCTTGTAATACCAGGAATTTTTTTTAACATTTGGTGGGTAACGTCTGAAGTAATATTCCATTCATCAGCTTTTATATATTTAAAGAAGTCACCAAAAGTAAATTTAATAGAAGACTCATCTTCAAAAGGTCTACCTAATAATATTTTCTTTTTGTCTTTAGTCACTCTAGTATTAAAACAAAAACTTTCTAAACTTGTTTTTAATCTAAACGTTGGTAAACTTTCTTCTGGTGCATCTATCTCTGTAGCTTTTTCTTGAAGTGCTCGTAGTTGCATATCCCAATTTTTAATTTTAGGGGGTGTCTTACTTGTTTGTTCTGTTGCAGCTTCTCTTGCTAAATCTTGTTTAACTAATTCTTTTGATGATAGACCTACCTCTTCACCATTAAAACCTAGATACCAAATTTTAGGATTAGATGTTACGTAAGATAAAGGACCTAATACCAACTCACTGTTTAGTGAACCGCTTATACCAAACTTTCTTTTAATACATTCTTCTTTATTACAATAACTTTTTAACCAATCTTGGTCACATCTATATACATAATCTTTTTTCTCTCTAGATCCTATGACTCCACTTACTTCACTGAAACCCATACCTTTTCCTTTAGGTTCAAAAAATTGTTTGTTATATTCTAAAGTTTTATCTTTCCAATCTTCAGGGTATCTTTGTTTTACATACCTAGTCATATCTAATAAAACTTCGTTCCTTTGACTTTTAGGTACACCAAATTTTGCAAGTGCTTGCATACAAGGAGGACCATCCTGGAACCATTCTCCAGAGTCTCCTTCGTCTATGTTTGATTTTAATGTTTTGAGTTGTTTGGGAGTGACTGTATTTCTTTCATAGTGTTCAAAGAACTCTTCCAGGGTGGCCCCAGAGCCATCCTCCTTTATCATACACCTCACAGTATTTTTGTAGTTATGATATGGAAGATTGATCCAACTACCTGCTGAACCTTTTTCAAGGTTTAAATATTTTTGCACAGGAAATATTTTATCTGGTTTACAATCTCCAAATATATTTTTTATTGAATGTAATTTTTCTCTTAATAATAATGCAGGGACTTCTTCTGTTAAGAATATGTAAACGTGTATACCACCGCTTTTAGATTTAAATGGTATTACAGGTACATTCAAACTTTTTATTTTTTTATATAATTCTTTTACGTCAGGTTTATATTCATCTAAATCTATTGCACCCCAAGTACATTTACTGTCACTTGTAATAGGACAAAGACCTAAACTATCTGCTTCTATAATTTTTGTTTTTGTTTTAACACTAAACTTAATGCCTTCTAGATGTGCTTTCCACATTTCTTCTGTATGTGCATAAGAAGATGTAAATGAAGTACCAGATTTTTTACCGTTACCATTACTTTGATCAAGTACATGGTACCCAAATCTTTCTTCCAAACCTTTAAATATCTTTCTAAATTTTTCTACCATAATAAATATACAATTAATTTTCGCGGGCGTTCCCACTCTCGCTTCGACGCCCACTACCTAGGATTTGATTAGTAAGGAGAGTTAGTTTTCTCTTCTGTACCGTGTTTAGCTTGCACCTCACCTTTGCCAACTGATTCTGCAAATGACTTAGCCATATCGTATACAACTTTGTCTGTTACAGGACCAACTTTAGATACATCCCAACCAAACCATGTTCCTTTGTCATTAGACATCTGAACGGTAGATAGATTATAAATGTGGCTATAAGTAGGCGGTGTGAATAAACCGTTTTTACCTTGCATCTTGATACCCATCATCATTGAGTTCCATTTTCTACTAACTTTAAGTTGAGTAGATTTCATAGAAATCAAAGCTGTCTGTGGGTTATCTCCAAGAGTCAATACAAAATGACTAGCAGTGTTATCAAGATAATTACCATTTGGTAATCTGTCTTTGTAATCTTTACCTCTAGTCGTCTGACTTACAATATCACTATCTGCATCGTGAATTGCTACAGGTGCACCTGTACTGGTACCTCTGTCTTGCCATTCAATGTACTGTCTTTTGTAATGAGCCGGTACAACTTGTATAGTGTCATACAGTTCATTAGTTACAGTATTTATTATTTTGCCAGGTTCTGCACCCTCGACATATTTACCATCACGCTTGTTTACTTCTGGTGATAGTTGGCCCAAAATTTTTAAGAAAGGCAACGCAAGATCTTCTTGCGATATATTTTGAGCGCCTTGTGCTGCATCAGCTTCCATATCAAATGTTGCTAATGCACTATTCTTTTTTTCTGCTACTTGGTTCATGTTTATTTGTTCCTTTTTATAGTTGTTTTATTCTCTGAGAATACCCCAAAGATTTCCGTTGGCATTTCTTTACCTGCCTCAATACGCTCACGGACTAGCGCTTTCAGAGTCATGGGCTCAACCTTCATCTTTTGTGTTGGTTGAAACCCGTGACCCTTCGCAAGATCAGCATATTCTGCTGCCTTGTTATCCTCGTTACGACCAAATGATACCAAGATCTCGTTCTTAATAATATCACCTAATCCATTGTCCCGAAGCCAGTTAAACGCCGTCTCTTTATTTGCTTCTGTAATAGTAGCACGATACGTCGTTGAAACTTTAAGATGTGATCCATCTTGTAGTTTTAATTCTGCTAAACCCATCTCGGACATCATGGTGGGAATAACCTCACCCGATATACGTTGGTATTCTTTTTTTAAATCTTTAATGTTAGTTTCACTTGCCTCTATTCTTTTGTGCAAGCCCTCTAACATTTCTACTTGATCTGCAAGAGACTGAATGTTTTCAGTTTTTTTCATTGCATCTTGTTGATCTTGTTCAAAATTAATTGTCATAACTTTCTAATTCCTTTCTTATAATTTCAACTTCTTTACATGCTTTACGATATCTATTCCACCAAATTATAGTGTAAATAAAATCATAAATTTTAGTTGGTAAGTGAAGTATTTTTACTGTCCAACTTATTAAAAAATGAATTTCATTATATGATTGTTTAAGAGCATTTCTAGAAATTTGTATATGGTCTTCTGTTTCTAAATAATGTTCAATCCATTTTTCTGTTTTATTTAATCTTTCTTTTAAATAATGTTTTCTAATCATCTATTTCTCCTTTCTCGTATAGATTAATTTCAATAGGATAATATTTTCTTTCTTGTTTATCCCATTTCAATACATTGTATTTACCGTTTGTAATATCAGACGCAATAGAACATGCAACACCAATGATTGCAGGATCTCCTGTTAATAATAAATAATCTTCTGGTGTATAATTTCTTAAACCTTTTCTTAATTTAAAAATTAATGGACCAGGAGAAAAAATCATTTGAGAAAACTCTGGTAATAAAAAATTAAATTTACCTGAAGTAGAATAAGAAGCTGCACCCATAATATTTATTTTAGGAGTACCTGCTTGGCTTCCTGGTATTTCTTGTATTACATAAACTTTTCTTTCTGACATTGACAAACAATATAAACATGTTTATATGATTGTCAACTAGAAAGAAGAGAAAAAATTATGAATTATAAATTTAAAACAAAACCTTATGCACATCAAATTACTGCATTAGAAAAGTCTTGGAATAAAGAAAACTTTGCTTATTTTATGGAAATGGGTACAGGCAAAACAAAAGTATTAATAGACAATGTTGCTATGTTATATGACAAAGGCAAGATTGATGGTGCTTTAATTATTGCACCTAAAGGTGTTGTTAAGACTTGGTATGAACAAGAACTACCTACACATTTACCAGATCATATAGAGAATGTGTCTGTATTGTGGCAGCCTAATATTACAAAAACACAACAAGAAAAATTAGATACATTATTTGAAATAGACTCTGCATTACATATTTTAATTATGAATGTTGAAGCATTAAGTACAGACAAAGGTGTTAAGTTTGCAACTAAATTTATTAACTCACATAAAACTATGATGGCTATTGATGAGTCTACTACAATTAAAACACCTTCTGCTAGACGTACTAAAAATATTATTAAGATAGGTTTAAATGCTAAGTATAAAAGAATAATGACAGGTTCTCCTATTACTAAAAACCCACTTGATTTGTATACACAGTGTGAGTTCCTTGATCCGTGGTTGTTGGACTTTGCTTCCTACTACGCATTTAGAAATAGATATGCTGAAATGAAAACGATGCATATACGTGGACGATCTATCCAGGTAGTAGATAAATTTCAAAACCTAGGAGAGTTATCCGACATTGTAAAAGAATTTTCATACAGAGTATTAAAAGAAGATTGTTTAGATTTACCCCCTAAAGTATTTATCAAACGTCATATAACATTGACAGCTGATCAAAAAAGAGTTTATGAGCAAATGAAAGAACAAGCTCTTGCTGTACTCAATGGTAAAGTAACTACCACTATGACTGTATTAACACAGCTAATGAGACTACATCAAATAACCTGCGGTTATGTAACAGCTGATGATGGAACCACACAACAAGTTGAAAGTAATAGACTTAATGAATTGATGTCTATTTTAGAAGACACAGATGGTAAAGCTATTATCTGGGCTAACTATCAATTAAGTGTAGGTGAAATTATACAAAAAATAATTAAAGTTTATGGTCCAGATTCCTATGTTCATTATTATGGTTTAACACCACAAGAAGATAGACAAGACTTTATTCGTAAATTTCAAAATGATCCTAAGTGTAGATTCTTAATAGGTACACCACAGACAGGTGGATATGGTATTACACTTACACAAGCTAATACTGTTATTTATTATTCCAATGGTTACGATTTAGAAAAAAGATTACAGTCAGAAGACCGAGCGCACAGAATAGGACAAACAAAAACGGTAACATATGTTGATATTATAGCAGAGGATACTGTAGATGAAAAGATTGTAAAAGCTTTACGTAATAAAATTAATATTGCATCTGAAGTTATGGGTGAAGAGTTAAGAGATTGGATCTAAACTAAATCTACTGCTCTACCAATAATAGGCTTGTATTTAGTTTTCTTATCTTCACGGTAAGCCCGCATGTATTGATGTCTAGGGTTAAAAGGTATGTAACTTGCGTGAATCCACCCCGAATTAGGTTCTCCAGGCGTGTAGTATTCGAGTATCAATTGATCTGTCTCTAAATTTTGTTTTATCCAATCCGCTACTTCAGCATTGTCAACTCCCATACATTCGAAATCAACCGCCTCAGCTTTTGAGTGCTGACTAGTTAAACTTGATCCTATGGCTGTGCACAGCTCAGGAGAACGGAATCCGCTGGTCACTTTAACTCTACCAAATTGATCACGCACTGGCTGTAAAATATTTTCACACAATGCTTTTAATTTATCTATTTGATCAGCATTGGGTTCATTATTAATGCCCTTACGTATAGCCGTGTCTGATTTAATAAGCTCTTGCAAGCTAAAATTACGAGATAGTTTCATTTTATTTTAAAAATAATGTTTAAGTTTAATCTTACTTTGTCTTCTTTGCAAGAAATACCTTTGTGTAATAAATTGCTTTCAAAAATTTTTGCTTGACCCATTTTGTCTTTAAAAGTTTTACCATCTATCTCTGTTCCACCATCCGTTGTATGTAGATTATAAATTATTGTTTGACATTTATCTGCAACAGGCCAATCTCTGTGATTCTCAGAGTGACTTGGAGTAAAGTATAAATTCCAAAAAAATCTATGAGGCTCTGTTTTAATATTTAATTTTTTACTTACTTCATCTAATATTAATTGAGCATATTCATTTAATTCTTGAAATTGATTTTCAAAATCAGAACCTTCTTGATAAGTAACATTTTGTAATCCAGTGTTATAAGACATTAATGATTCTAATTGTGACAAATTTATATCATCTTTAGATACAAACCAATTTTCTTTTGTAACTAAATCTAATATTTTTAAATTAGTTTCTTGTGGTAAAATATCGTTTAAAATTTTCATTTAAGCATGTTCAATAAAAGAGCAACTACAATTCCAAACGCTCCACCTATTATCATCTTTTCCATACGTTCTAATCTTTGCTTAACTTCTTTGATCTGATCAAAAGTTTGTTTCTGCATAATACGACACAGTTTTTCATGGTCTTCAATTTTTTGTAATGCAGATTTTTTAGTCATTATGTTCTTCTTAACCTTTGTCTAATTAGTTGTTCTTCTGGAGACAGTAATGCCATCTCTGTTGATGTCAAGTTAGTATTTGGATCCACTCCTTGCGCCTGATTATTTACATTTGGTTGGATATTTGCAGGCATCGGTGTATTTGGTAAGTTAGGTGTTTCCACTGTATCTAAAGAAAAGTCATTTAAATCTATATCAAAAGTATCATCAAGACTTAAAAATTTCATTTGTGATCTCATTGCTTTTAAAAAAGGAACAGCTACTTTGTACACATCGTACGAACCTAAGTTGTCTGCAATCTCTTTAAATCTAGCTCTTATATCTTCAGATGGAAAATAAGGTTCATACTTTCCTCTTCTTAAATTATTAAAAGTTTTTGTTGTAAGTTGTCTATCTTGAAACGTTTGTCTTAAATCATTTGGATTAGTTCCTAAGATTTGTGCTGCATCAATATTTTTATACATTTCTTTTTGCACTTTAAATCTTGCTTTGTTAGATTCATAGTATCTTGTAATAATATCATTAGGGTCAATTGGTCCACCTTTTAACAATCCAAAGTAACCACCTGTAAATTCTCTTCTAGCATTTCTTATACCTGTTTGGTATTGAGATATTTTAAATCCCATAGCTTTAAGTGGATCTACTTTAGTAGGTCTAAACCCTGCTAGTCCAGCTATCTGATCATCTAATTCTAAAATCTCTCCAAGTTTATTTGGTTTACCAGTAGCTGCTTGTACTATTCTTATATAAGGTTTGTATTGAGGTAAGAGTGCTTCCATTAAATGTCTAAATCTAATTTGTGCTACATCTCCAACAGGAGTTTGATCTGTGTATAAAACTTTACCTTCTCTTGTTCTACCACCTCTAGTAGTTATATCTCTTGCAGCTTCCGTCCAAATAGATTCATCTAAAAACGGTGCAGCTAATTCTGTACTTGCATCTTCTATACCTGACATGAATCCTTTTAAAATTGTATCGCCATCTTTTGATGCTGCTGTTATTTCATTAAGTAAAGTTCTAAAAGGTTTTGCAACTACATCGTATGCATTACTATGACTAAAATCTATATATTTTAATTCACCAGTTTTTTCATCTCTCATTGGTATGAGTGTAGAGTTTCTAGACCAATCAGGAACGAATTGACGTAAAGCATCCAGTTCATCTTTTGATACATTGTATAATGCTTTAGATCCTTCTACTAATGCTGCAGGTACTGCACCTAGTGTAAAAGCCATACCAGCAGCTCTAGTTGCCCCTATTCTATAGAATGGATTATCATTCTTAACCATTGTTCCTGTAGCAGCATCAAGTACGTACGGTGCTATGTTAGTTCCAATAGTTGGTTTAGAGTGTCTCATTTCTTTTAATGCTTGGCCACCAATGTTTGTAGTTGTTCTTAACATTTCAGATGGGAAAGACATAAAGTTACCAATTGGTAAGTTTCTTGCTGTTCTAACAAAGTCTCCTACATAATTATAATTTGGAACTGTATTCTTAACAATGTCAGCTGTTTCTGTTTTAAGTTTAGCTAAAAACTCTGCGTTGTTTGGATCAACTTTAACACCTCTTCTTATACCATCTTTTACTAATGCATCTTGTCTTCTGTTTAATTCTACAAAGTAGTTTGTAATTTTCCAAAAGTCATCTTCTGCAACATATTTACCTTGTAAGTATGCGGGAACTTTTTTAAGTTTGTTAAGCATTGGATTTACAATTGCATCAAGATCCATAATTTTATCACCGAAACCTACATCTCTCATTAGATTTTTTAAATCTCCTATTTGCACTTGTGAATTCACAACACCTAACTCTAATAATTCTCTATAGGCTTTTTCAAAACCTTCATCATTAAATCTTGAAGGTTTAAACGGGTTAACCCCAGATATCTGCCAACCTTTTCTAAACGAGTCACCCAATAGTTTTGGGTTCATAAAACCTTCAAACAAGATACCATTAGCACCGGCGAATGCACCTGCACTAATTATGTTACGTAAGTGAGTAGGTATAGATAAAACTGTTTTTGCTAACTGCGCTGTAGCTTTTGGAAATAATAATAAATTTCTATATAAAAAACTTGCACCTTTTTCTGCTACATTTGCTCCCTCTCTCCCTCTGACAGCTGCTGTAAAAGCACCCTCTGTTAAACCATTCATACGTTTTAACGCTTCTGCTGTGTCCGCTGTAGTAAACATACCACCTAAAGGATTGCTTGCTTTCCCTGCTTTAAACTCTGACATACCTGCTAGTGCATCGTCAACTCTTACAATTTTTGCTTGACTGTTTGTTGCTGCTTTTGCAGCTTCTATTGAATCCCAAAAACTACCTCTAGCTCCTTGTGCTTGTGCTGCAACGTTGGTGTCAAACATTTCTTTAAACATTGCACTTGATCTAGCTATACCGGATAGCTCTGTGATTGCATTAAACATAGAATATCTTGGGTCTTTCATTTCACCCAATAGTTTTTTAATAACTGGTGGTGGTGCACCTGTTCTTTCTATAATTTCATCTACAAATTTTCCTCCAGGTAAATCTGTTAAAGTTTTAGATACATAATTTGGATCTGCTAAACCTCTACCAGTCTTCTTAGCTTTGATACCATCTTCTATTATTCGCTCTACAATATTTTTAGCTTCTTCGTAGTAAGTATCACTATCTAATTTAAATGTTTTGTCTTTGTTAGTGCCTGCAATTTGTTGTCTAAAAAAATCTATAGCTTCTACCATAGAATCATCAGTAGGTCTGTATCTACCAAATACACCTAACACAGGTGTAGTTTCAAAAATTTTATAAGTGTTTTCAGTTAAGCCTTTTATCCTGTCTTGTAAAATATCTTTTAATTCTTTTGAGTTATAGTTATTTGTAGTTTTAATTAAATTTCCTATTGTGCTTCTAGCTTCATCAACCGTCCCTGTAATTGAATCAATTACTTTTTGATCTACACCTTTGTCTTTTAAAACTTTAACAAATGCATCTGATCTTTTACCATCTACTAATTTAGTTAAATCTCCATCAAACATTAACTCATTTATTTCTTTAAGAAATTCATCTTTTTCTTTTTTAGTTAGTGATCTATCTAATATTGATTGCATTTGTGGAAATGCTTTACTTAGATTAGTATCTAATTTTCTTATAAGTTCTGTTGCTCTATTTACGTCTGCAGATCTAAAACCTTCCATTACTTTTTGAGAACCAAAAACTTCTTTTGTCATTGCTCCTTCAGGTGTGAATGCTTGTGCAAACTTACCTAAGTATCTTTCTAGTTTATAATTACTATATGCAAGGTCCTTGCCCCGTGTTGCAAGAGCCTTGGCTCCTTTACCAACACCCGCTACAAATGGAGTAAGTAATAAAGACTCACTACCAAACTTTAATCTATTCATTAGTTTTCTAGTAGCGTCTTCTCTTCCACCATCTAAAGCGAATACATCTAGTTGAGTAGGTCCTCTATCAAACATATCTCCGAAAGATCCTATCTCTTCAACGTCTGCTACAAATGCTTCACCCGCAGCTCCACCTACAGCACCTACACCAAATCTAGCGTAGCCTGTTTGTTTATTTAATCTATCTGCTATTTGTTTTTGTTTAGTTATATTTTTAGAACCGGCACTAACCAATAGTCCAGCTTTTTTTGAATCAAAATATTTCTTGGCTAACTTACTTCCTAGTTTAAAACCTGCTGTACCTGGCACACCTATTTGAACTAAAGCTTGTGTCAGTTTACCTATACCACTTTGTTCTGCGTATTCTTCTAGTGGATTTAGTTTATCAAAAAACATTTCTACTTGTGCAGCAGAGTTAGTATCAAAACCTAAATCAATTAATTCAGCGCCTAATGAGAATGCTCCTTCAACAACTTTAATACCACCGGATGCAATACCTGCAAGTCCAGAAGTATACCATGATACTTCGTTATTTTCTTCTGCCGGGTATAATGGTTGTAGAGCCATTTATAGACCTATGGTTGATCCGATGTTAAACCAAACTCTGGTACTGATCTATCTATTTTCTCTGGTTGTGAAGCTGTAAAGTCTGGGAATTTAATTTCTGGTATTGTTGAAAATTCATCAAAAGAAATTACACCATTTTTTACTACTATGTATTTGTAGTTGTCTTCATATGGATCGTAAAAGATTTTGTTGTCAAATCTGTTTTTTTGTTTTTTTATAATTTTTCCTTGTTCAGGATCTCTAATATCAATTTCTAATACTCCACCATATTTTTGACCACCTACAGATTCTCTTAAAACATCTGCCATTTCAGTGTTAAATTTTGCTGCTCTTTCAGCTACCATTGGAGGTAGGTTTTCTAAAAATGATTCTAAAGATACGTTATATAAAACATCATCTTTATTAGTTCTCATACCTGCAATTTTTTCATCAGAAGATAATTTAGCTGCTAGTTGTGACTTATCAAATTCTTGACCTTCTAATCTTTCACTTCTTAAAAAATCTCTTTCACCCATTTTTTGACCTTTTGCAAATTGTGCTGCTTGAAAATCTTGAAAAGGTTGTTTAGCTGATGTTGCCATCGTTTGAAATATGTTTCCTTGTGGTGGTCTTGATACTAGATCTAAACCAAATTGAGTTAAGAAACCTGCACCTGTTCCAGGAGCAAAGTTTCCCATGTTATAAGGATTAGATCCTTGATTGTATTGTTTTCTTGGTTGATCTAGTCCTGATGTAATACCAGTTCCTGTTGATCCACCCATTCTAAACATTGGTCTTTTTAAAGTTCTATTCATAATTAAACACTTGATTGTTTATTAAAATTAAAGTTTCCTGTTAATTTACCTGTTAATCCACCGTATACACCAGCAAGTGTTGTACCAACACCTAGTGCAGTTTGTAATGGTGTAGGGTTAGGTACATTAGTTGAAACTGTTTGACCTGGATAACCACCCATAATTCCTGTTACTTGATTAGTGTATCTATCTAATTGTTCTTGTGGTTGAAATGCTGCTTGTCTTGTAGCTTCTCTAGTTGCATCAAGTCCTGCTTGTGTTTGCGCTTGGTTCAGTGCGCCCAACTGACCTAAACGTGAAATATCTGTTCCTTGTAATGATTGAGTTTGTGCTCCAAGTCCTGCTTGTTGACCAGCAAGTCCTGATTGGAATGCACCTAAATTTTGAGTTGCTCCAGCGATACCTTGTTGTGCTTGTCCTAAGTTAAACCTGTTTTGGATGTCTTGCTGTCTTGCAGCTTGAGCTTGTCCAAAACCTTGCTGTAAGAGACCAGCTTGTAATAAAGCTCGTTCTCTCGCTGCCCCTGTGCCAAACTCAGCGAGTTGCACTCCCGCTCGACCACTGCCGAGCGCACCCAAAGCGGTTTGTTGATCTTTGATCTGTTGTTCTTGTATTTGTTTATTACGATCAAATTCTGCAAGTGATGCATCAATCACTTGTGATTGATATGGTGACATATATTGTTGTGTTTGTGCAGTTGTCATTGGACCTGTTGGTATTGCACCAAAAGTAGATCCTGCTGTTTGTAATTGTCCAAGAGCCTGTGTTCCTAATCCAGCAGCAACTTGTGCTTGTTGACCTGCTGTTTGTAAAAATGGTTCAAAAGAAGCTAGTCCAGTTTTTTGTCCAGTAGTTGGATCTATTCCTGCATTTTGTTGTGCTAATGTTTGTGCCGTTCCTTGTAATGCATCTTGACCTGCAACTTGTGGTGCAAGGCCTGCTAAATTTTGTTTTCTAATATCAAAAGCTTGTCCAGCTTTTTGTCTTGCTGCAAAAGCTGCTGGATCTTCACCAGCAAATTGTGTTAAGCCTGCAATACCTGATGATACAATGGGTACACCTTGTTGGGCTAATACATTTTCTGCTAAGTTAGTTCCTAGTTTTTCTACAAAAGGTGCTGGTCTTGATACTTGTTCTGTTACGGCCATTATATTACTTCCTCTAATCTTTGTGATGTTTGAAACATTTCTCTAGCGCCTTCCAACCCTTGAGATTCTTCTGAAACTTCACCTCCGGATTCTAAGTTCTTCATCATGTTATACATAACTTCTGCGCCTTTGTCTACATCTCCTTCACCTGCATTTCTTACAGCCTCAGCCGTAAATACAAATTCATTCTTAGATAGTCTTGCAGGTACGTCATCTGCTTTTTCCATTCTACCTAATGGTACAAATCCACCTTCAGCTCTTAAATCCATTTCTTGACCATCCATATCTAATAGAGGCATAGTCTTTTTAGCTACCGGTTCTTTTTCTTCTGTAGATCCACCTTCAGCTAAAAGTCTTGTATTAGTAAAATCACGATTATTTGCCATAATATATTTAGGACTAGCACTTAGGTCTGCTCCAGCATATAATATTTCATCATTATCCTCTTCTTCAGGTGTCATGAAATATGATGCTAATGATGTTAAACCTATGCCACCTAAAGCTGTTGGCATCATAGACCCACCACCTTTTGTTAAACCTAATGAAGGAAGAAACCCTTCTTTGAAAGGGACAAAAGATTGTCCAACTCTTGATCCTGCTTGACCAAATATTGAACCCATAATTCCTTTATTTTTTAAAAATGCACCACCCAATTTATATGCACCAAAAGCTAATGCAGCTTTACCTATTGGAGACTTAGCTATCTTCTTAACACCACGTGTAATTTTTCTAACAAGTTTACCTAGACCATATTGTTGTCTTGATGTTTCAAGATCCATGATCCCACCTTCGTAAGGCATGCCACCTTCTGCTAATCCTATTTTTCTACCATCTGTTGTTAATTTTGGAAAATTACTTTTCATATAGTTTTTTACATCTTGATCAGTGGCATATGTGCCTTTATCTCCCTCTACAATTTTATCTGGGTCAAAACTAAAACCTGTAAACCATAAACTATCTGATTCTGGATTTAATTTTTCTATTTGTTTTTTTATATTTGTTGGACTGTCATAAGTAAAAAGACTTCCTCCTTCAGGAGATACGTTTATAACTTTATTACCTACTTGATTTAAGTAATCAACTTGCTCTTGGTTAAGTCCTGCCACTTTCATATCCTCATTTTCATCATTTATTAATCCTAACTGCTCTAACATTTTTTTATCAAAAAGATTATTATTAGCTAGTCTCATATTTCCAAATAAATTTGGGTTATTTCTAATTTTGTCGCTACCTTGTCCCATAGGTGGACCTTTTGGTTTTATAAAACCTTTTGGTTCGTCATCTCCTTGTCCTCCTATTATCATTCTGTCTTGTTTAGTAGACTTGACTTCATTTAATCCAGCTTCGTCATACGTAGAACCATCTGCAAACGCAGCTCTACCACCATCAGCTAAGAGTCTGTAATTAATTTGATCTTCATCTTCTATTGGGTCTATAGCATCCGCTGCATCAGCAGTCAGGATACCTTCTTTAGGAAGAACAGCACCATCACTATACATTCCATCCCCACCCATTATAGGATTACCGTAAGCATCTATTTCATTACTTAATCTAGCTCTATTATATTCTTTATAGTGTTCTTCTAATTCGTCTTGAGACATATCAGCAAGAGTTCCATAATTTAAACCAGGGATTCTACCTGCTCTAATTACTTCGTTAATAAAATAAGGTCTGTTTATTGCTGAAGAAAAATCTACAAATTTTTTAGTAGCTTTGCCATCAGTAAGTATATCAAATACTCCCAATTTCATTTTAGGATAGTTTCTTGTTGCTATAAATTTATTTATATCGGCGTTACCACCTTGCATCTTTATAGCTTCATCTCTTCGCTGTTTTTTAGTAGGACCTGGTTCCATTTTGTTGAAACTAGCGCCACCAGCAGTAACGTTTGGTGTAATTCGTTTCTCTCTTTTTGAATTAAATGTAGAAGCATCCGCTCCACCTTTGAGTCCTATACGTCCACCTTGTGCTAGTAATTGTTTGTATTGCTGTGCGTTTGTTATGGCCATTTTACTATTCTATTTTGTTTTTCCGAAAATATCAAGACTAGGCATTAAAAGAGTTACATCTCTTCTAATATCTTCTGGAGATATACCTTTATCTCTCCATTCCTTGTCATTCTTGTATTCTTCGCCTGTTTTTTTGTTAGTTATTTTTTCTATTATCGTATCTGGTCGTAGTTCTAGCATTATGTTGTTACCTCTTTCTTAATGTTTAGATAGCTAATAGCTACATCAAAGGAATCTGATGTGCTTGATAACACTGTAAAAGACTTACCACCTTCTACTATTAGCGGTTGAGTTAATAATTCTGTTGTAACGTTTGCAGTTAAAGCTGCAGATTTTAAAGCTGTAATACTGTTGTTTGTAATTGTGACTGTAGGTGTACCTGCTGATGTAACAAGTATAGATTTAATAACATATGTTTCACTTACTAAAGGATTACCAGATCCTAATGGTGTAAGTGCTCCACCTGTTGTACTATTATCTATACCTATAAATTTATATTGATTTGCCATATTAGTTTACAAAAAAGTTAAACGCATCAATCTCATCTTTTAAGTCTGCTTGAAACGTTGAGTTTAGTTTTTCTACAATTGCATCAAGATCTCTTACTTGAGCTTCTGCTGTTTCTATAGTATAATCTCGTTCAGGTCTTGTAATTACTTGTACAATTTTTGCCATTATCTTCTACCATCCGGTTGTGTATCTAATCTAAAAGTACCTAGTTTCCAACTTTGACTAGCTGCTGTGTTTTCTATTTTCATAGCAATTGATCTTGCTCTTGCACGTGTGTCTACTTTTGTAGTAGAGGTTGTTATATCAAAAGGTCCAAGTGGTGAACCAGTTTGTGAATCATTAGGATAGTTTTTTAATTGTAATGTAACTCTAGTAGTTCCTGTTTGTGATATGAAGTCAGGTACAAATCTTCTTATTTTCATTAAATATTCACCATCTCCTTTAAAAGTTGCAATACCTGTTTGAGTTCCTTGAGCAGATCTTGCTTGTGTTATATCAAAATCTCCTGACGAAATGTTTGCAGTAACTGCAGTGATTACTCCGTTTTTATTTTGATCAGTTCCAATTTCGTGTTCATAATAAGTTGTCATACCTTCTGTGTTTCCAACTACATCAAAAGAACTATCAGTGCCTGCATCGTATTCTGTTGCATGTGGACTACCAAAAACTGCTGAGTCTTTCCACATAGTTCTAGATAAAGATCCATTTGCCCATACAGGTCTTTGAGGAGAAGAATCAAAATAATTATATGAAACCATTCTATTTACAACAGCTGAGGAAGACGTTGGGTAAAACCATATTACTTCACCAAACAAATTATTTAATCCAGCAGATATCATTTGATTACCTGACTCTATATTTATATCATCATAAACATAGTCCTCTACTAAACAAGGTAAAGACTCTAGTCTACCAGCAAATCTAAAGAAACCATTTTCTGACATCCAGTACGCAGCACCATCAACTTCAACACAAGCATTCTGTCCTACAAGTCCACAGTTGGTCCCAACTTGTGCAAAGGCAAAAGTAAATGGTTGACCAACAAAACGTTGAGTGAACAATGCAGTATCAGTCCAAACATAAATTGCATCTCTACCTCTAATAGCTCCCATGATCCGTGATCCGTCGGCCAGTCTCTGTGTACCAGCTGTATTGGTTGCTGTAGGTGTATAAGTATTAATATCCTCTTGGTCCGAGAATCTAATAAACATTTCATCTTGTGTTAATGGATCACCAATAGTTGTTTCTGTTCCAAAAAATACTAAGTGTCTATCAGGAGTAGATACTAACATATGACGTGAAGATGTTGGTGCACCTGATATAATTGTAGCTCTAGTTGCTGTTGCATTTGATGAAGAAGAGTCCCATTCAAAACAAGCGTTGTTGTGAATTAAACAAATAGCTTTGTCTCCAAAGTTATCTAATGACCACATACCCGGTTCAACAATTAAATCTCCTGACGCTGCTTCTCCCCATGCAACATAGTCAGTTGAGTTTGTAACTGTATCTCCATCACTGTGAGATGCTGCTGTTGTTCCTGCTACACCTCTAGTACACCCTGTTAAAGTATTACTACTAACTCCTGTGTATGAAATTTCTTCTGAACCTATTATAATAAAATTAGTTCCACTGTCTGGAAACTGTGAAGCATCTGATAGTGTAATACTAGTTACTGCAGCGTTGATTGCTCCATCTAAAGTTGTTGTTACTGCTCCTGCAGCAGGACCACTCCAAGAACCTAAACCAAAACCAAAACCTTTTCCTTGAACAGATGGACCTACTGTATAATAATGTTGAATTCTAATACCTCCAGATGTGGTTGCACCACTACCTGTTTCATTTGATGGCATTGTAATTGTTATAGTTGTTGTAGAAGGCACCGATGTTACCATAAATTTTTTATCGTCAAAATCTGATGCACTAAAATTAGAATTAGTTATTGTTGTAAAATTATCTAAAAGAATAATATCATTATCTGTCATATTATGTGCAGAAGGAAAAGTTATAGTAACAGTGGGAGATCCATTAGTTGTGCTGAAAGCATTACTAAGAGTAGTTGTAGTATCTATGGGGTGTATGTCGTAGAATACTCCACCTGAATATGCATATAAAATACTGTTTGTACCTATGATTGCGTACTTTCTACCTAAGCTGTTTACAAAATGATGTAGTCCTCTGGCTGCTCCAGTTAGATCATCTGTTCCTAACTGTTTCCATCCACCTATTTTTTCAGGTGTGCCATATCTAAAACGTACATTATCACAATCTACCCATTGTCCTTCAGCAGTAGTTTCTGATATTTGTTTATTGATGCCTGGTTGGAATCCAATTTTTTGTAGCATGATAGTCTTTTTTATGTTAATATTCCTCATTATAATGAAGAAAGCTACTGCGGTCAATAAATATAAAATAGTCGAAAATTTCCTTCCTCTGGATATTTTTAAAGAAGTACAAAAAATCATAACCTTTGAGCTGTCTTATTTTTATAAAAAAGGCAATGGATCTTTAAAAAAGGATGATCTCTATCATTTTGTTCATTTTTTATATTTTGAAAATACTATACGAAGTAATTTTTTTGAAAAGCTATTGACACCTATTATGACTAGAATCGATCACACATCTATAATTAGAGCAAAAGTAAATTGTTATCCATCTACTGAAACTCAATATACTCATGCAAAACATCAAGATTATCCTTTTCCTCATAAAGGATTAATATTTCATATTAATAATAACAATGGATATACTATTCTAGAAGACGGAACTAAGATTGAAAGTATTGAAAATAGGGCCGTATTTTTTGATACTAGCAAACTACATCAAAGCACAACGTGTACCGATAAACACTTGCGTTTAAATATTAATATTAACTACGTATAATGCAAGATTTAGAATTTAAAATAGAAAAAACAGTCAAGATTGTTTCTGGTGACATAACAGATATGGAATTATGTGATCGTTTAATAGAAAAAATAAAATACAATATTGATCCAACATTAAGTTTTAAAACAAATGTCCCACATATGACTTCTTTTAAAAGGTTTAATGGAGATCCTGACTTCCACCTTTTTTTAAAATCGATTCAATCAGATATTAAAAAGATTTATAAGCATTCTTTTATTATTGAAAATTCATGGGGAGTGTTAATGAATAAAGGAGATTCAACACATAATCATGCTCATATACAAACTTCTGCTTTTTGTGGACTATTATATCTTACAACCGGTGGCCCAGGAACAAGTTTTGAAGAAATAAAAAAAGTAATTAATCCAATCAAAGGTAGATATATTTTATTTGACCCTATCCTCCTACATTTTGTAAACCGTTCTGATTTAGATAAAAGATACAGTTTAGCTTTTAATATGGATCAAATAAAAAAATGGGATAATCTAGACTTTAGTAAAAAAGTATGAAGATAAATATCTTAGGAGCTGGAACTTCAGGGTTAGTAACGGCTTTAATTTTAAAAACAAAATTTCCTAATTATAATATAAATATTATTAAATCTGATAAAATAGGTATCATAGGAGTTGGAGAAGGGTCCACAGAACATTGGTCTGAGTTTACAAATTATGTAGGGATTAAATTTAAAGACTTACTTAAAGAAACTGGAGCTACATTAAAATCAGGTGTTATGTTTGAAGGTTGGACCAAAGAACCTTTCCTTCATTCTGTTAATGGAGATTTTAGTAAAGAAGCTGGAGATTACCTATATCTGTATGCAAATTTAATAGCCAGAAACATTAATGCAAAATATATGTGTTATCAAAATTTTTATGATAATAAATTCATAAAACAAGATTATAGTAATTTAGTTCTTCAATTTCATTTTGATACTTTTAAATTAAATACTTTTTTAAATAAAGTATGTATAGAGAAAAATATAAACATTATTGAAGATGATATTAAAGATGCTATTAAAAACGATTTAGGTGAGATAAAACATTTAGTAGGACAGAAACAAAATTATGACGCTGATTTATTTATTGATTGTAGTGGGTTTTTTGGATTCTTATTAAAAAAACATTTAAAGGTCCCTTATATTTCTTATCAAAAATATTTACCTGTAGATAGTGCATTTGCTTTTCCTTCTCCAAAAGAAGAAAAACGAAATGCTTGGACTCTGTCAAGAACCATGAATAGTGGTTGGCATTGGAAAACACCTACTCAAGATAGATTAGGTAATGGATATGTTTATAGTTCAAGTCATATAACAGAGGATAAAGCACTAGAAGAAATACAAAAATTATATGGTGACAAGATAAAAATAGCAAAATCATTTAAATTTCAAGCAGGTAGAGTAAAAACATTTTGGTATAAAAATGTTGTAGCAATAGGAGTGTCCGCTGGATTTGTTGAACCTTTAGAAGCGACTTCAATTGGAAGCACTATACAGCAAGCTTTTTGTTTAAATCAATTTTTGCCTTCTTTAGACAAAAAATCTTTTAATAAACACACTGAATATTTATATGAAAATCTAATGGAATTTGTACACGCACATTATCTTACAAAAAGACAAGATACTGAATTTTGGAAAGATGTGCAAAACTTGCCCATAATGGAGGGTGTACAAGAACTAATGGAAATTGCAAAAATAAGAATGATTAGAAATACTGATTTTAATATGGGCTGGCATATGTTTAAAGCTCCTAATTGGGTAATTTTATTTCATGCTTTAGGTTTGTTTAATACAGAGAATATTAAAAAAGAATTAAACGCCTCTCCTGTTTTAAAAAGTTTTGCAGAAATGGAACACGAAGAGTTGTTTAGTTTTTCAAAAGAATATATAGATCATGACCAAGTTATTAAGGAATCAATATGAAACAAATTTATGATTACATAGAAGTCCAAAATGTTTTGGATAAAGATTTTTGTAATAATTTAATATGCTCACTAAATCAAAGAGAATGGTCAGCCCACACGTGGTCAGATACAACGGGAAAAGAAGTAGGTTCTAGAGATAAAGAAGAGTTAGAAGTTATGTCCGCAAAAGAAGAAGGAGTTCCTTTACAAAAATTAGTTATTGAATGTTGCAGGGAATATAGAAAAAAACACGTTGGGGACTATTCTTGGATTAAATCTTTTAGTGAAATAAGATTTAATAAGTATGTAACAGGCACTAATATGAATAGTCATATTGATCATATTCATTCTATATTTGATGGAGTGCATAAAGGTATTCCAATTATTTCTGTTGTAGGATTGTTAAATGATGACTATAAAGGGGGAGAGTTTATGTTTAACAAAGAATATAAAGTAGAATTAAAACAAGGAGATATTTTATTATTTCCAAGTAATTTTTTATATCCTCATAGAGTAAATAATATTAGAGAAGGAACACGTTATTCATTTGTAACTTGGGGTTTTTAATTATGGCAAAAGTATTAGAATTATTTTCACAACCTGTATATTTAGCAGATGATAAATACGTAATGGATGATAATGAAAAAGAATCTTTTAAAAATGTAGCAGCGCTTGAAAATTTATTAAATCATACAAGTAAAAATAAAATGTGGCTAGAGCAAGAAAATTTAAAAAATCTAAAAAAGTTTATATTAGATAATGTAAAAAACTTTCATCACAATATAATAGGTTACGATAAAAGAATAGAACTATATATAACTCAATCGTGGCTTACAATGAGTAAACCTGGAGAAGGACATCACTTACATCGACACCCTAATAGTATTTATAGCGGAGTATATTATATAACCGGAGAGCATACTGAAACTCGTTTTCATAGTCCAAACAAAGACATGCAACAAGTTGTTTTTGAAAAAGAAAAAGAAACTTGTTATTTAGAAGAAATACTAACTGTAAAAGCAGAGCAAGGTAATTTAATTATTTTTCCTTCTCAATTATCTCATGATGTACTTGCCAATCCAAGTAAAAAAGTAAGAACTACTTTATCTTTTAACACATGGTTTAGAGGAGAAGTTGGAATGTACGATAGATTGAACAATTTAAAGATATAGTATATAACAAGGTATGCAAATTAGACAACTAAAACCAGGTAATATTAAATTTGATTTTTCTTGGAAAGAAAGACTTAAAATATTTTTTAAAGGAGAAGTTTTTTTAAATTTTGATACATCAAAAAGTTTTATTGACTCTTTTGTACACACAATTATTACATTTAATACGAACCTTCCTGAAAAATATCAGAACAGATTAAGTGACGAAAACACTAAAATTGATTTAACTAAAGAATAATTATTTATAACTTTTTCGGTTCCAGATTTTATTACTATAATAATTAAATTTTTCTGTAAGAAGACTACTAGAAACAGTAGGTTCTCCTTCTTCTATTTTCATTTTCCAACTCTCTCTTTTAAAAGGAATAATTTGACAATATGGAGTTCCTTTTTTAATAATAGAAAAATACTTTCCGTTTTTAACTTGTTTTAAAAGATAGTCTTTTTTTAAAATAAAAGGAAAGTTAATATATTCTTTATAAGCATCCGTATCTACTATACCACTAATGATTTCAAACCTATCATCAACTCTATTTATAGGTGGAGTAAATAAACAAGAATAGCCAGAAGGAGTATATATTTTCCAAGGGTTATGAAATTTCATACCAGGGAAATTAAAATTTTTTTTTAATTGTGGTGAACCTTCAAATTGACGAGGAGGGTGTATCTGACGTCCCATATTAGCGTTTATATTTATTTCACTAAACCTTGGGTCATTAGAAAAATCTTCAAAAGAAGATTTTACATATATTTCTAATTTACCTTTCTCTACTTCAGTTATTTCAAGATAAAACTCTTGAGGTGTAGTTAGCATATACCCAGTGGTCATTGAATCTGCAAAAGGTTTACATCCTTTTATAGTGGTTCTGTTAGGGTGATGTTTAAGTTTTTTATACCAATCAGGTAAAAAATTATTAGAGAGTTGAGGTCTGTCTTCAAAATTTTTTAGATAAATGTCGGGAGCAACAAATTGAATATCTTTCATAAAGATATTAATATATCATTTAATCACAAACTTGCAACATATGAAATACTTCTTCTCCAGGATTTAAATCAGAGGTGTATTTTGAACAATGTACTGAAAAAGTTTCATTTTCTGATAACATTGCATGGCTCAAAGCTGCACTTAAACGTGCTCTATAAGCTGCAAGTCTATCTCTCATAGTTGAGGTTTTAGTACCTTCTAAAAATTTATCAAAAGCATTTATTTCGTTTTCAAAATCTTGTTTAAATTCAAGTATAGATCTAGTTGGTTGTTCTGTATCTACAAGAACAATATTGTCTTGAGTTAGACTTTCATCAAATCTTTTTGTTTGTGCAACTATTAAATCAAAATCAGATTGTGAAAAATTTTTTTTAACTAACGTCTCTCCAGAGTTGGCTACGATTGATTCTCCATCAGAATCATCTTTTGATATTCTCCAAATTTCATTTGTATTTCCTCTAAAATATATATTTGGCATCTTTTATCCTATGTTACCTGTTCGAAAATGTATATGTATCCATCCCCGCCATTTCCATTACTTGAAGCTCCACCACCACCTCTACCGCCTAAGGTAAATCGAGTTAAAGGTGCTTGAGGTCCATTACTTGTACCCGGTCCTGTACCACCTGATCCAGGTGAGGGAGGTGCAATGTTAGTTGTGTTAGCAAAATCTGATGTGCTATAATTAAATACATTAGGTGTATTTGTACTTCCAGCAGCAGGTCTTGGTTGATCGGGACTGTGAGGACTAGCTCCACCAGTACCACCTCCTGCATTTATTATATTACCAAAATTAGTTGTTCCACCGGCTTGCCCTTGACTTGGATTAGTTGCACCAGTACCGCCAGCACCAATTTGAATCGCTGTTCCATTTAAAACTCCTGGAGCAACGTCTACTGCCCATACACCAAAAAATCCGTGACCGCCTGGTCTTCCTGTTGCGTTTTGGTTTGAGTTTCCTCCTCCGCCACCACCACCAGAAATTAACCCTGCTGCTTTTGTAGCGTTTTGGTCTATTGCTGAATAGCTGTAACTGTGAGAACCATATTTTAATTCTTTTGGTTGATAACCTTGTGCACCTGCTGATCCTGAAGCTGCAGAAAAAATTCTACCATCACCATCAACAGAAATTGTTGCTGATGTAAAACTACTTTTTCCTACTGGCTTAATTATTTTTGGCATTTAAATTATCCTCCTATTAGTCTACCATTTCTACATAAGAAACATGAAAAGCTATGTCACTGGCAGCACCAGCTGTTACAGCTATAAGATCTGTTTCATCTAAATAGATAGGTCTGCTAATTAAATCTAATGTTGAATCTGCAGGTACAGAAATTGTACTTGCGATTTTATAATAAGTTACACCATTGTCATCACTAATTTCTACTGTTACGTCTGCAGCATTAGCTCCGTCAATGTTTGCTAATAATATTGTGTCTATTCTTACTGCAGTTTCTGCAGGAACATCGATCATAGTAGTTCTGTTAGTATCCCCTAAACTACCCATAGCATTCTTAGGTGTGATCGTTGCTATATTTACTAAATTTGGTGTTGCCATTTTTTATTCTCCTTTGATATTAATACCCGAAAACCATGGAGAAGACAAGTCCTTTTCCATCCGTAGTTACAGTTTGTGTTGAACTTGATGTTGCATTAGTTACTTTTGCTCTACCTGTACCATTTGGTGCTACAGTAATATCTCCATTAGCAGCATCTGTAATAGTAACAGTTCCAGAGTTTGTTCCGCTATTTGTATTTAAAACTAGATCTGCGGCGCCTCCAGTAGTAACAGTTAATGCTCCTGCTCCATTTGATGTAAGAGTAGCGGCTGCACCACTATCTCCAACTTTTACTGTATCTGCTGAAAGAACAACATCACCAGTTCCATTTGGTATAATATCAATATCTGCATTTGAAGTTGAAACAATATCGTTTCCATTAACATCTAAGTTTCCACCTAATTGTGGTGATGTATCTGCAGCTACACTTGATATACCAGTTCCAATTGATAGTGTATCTATATCAGGATTAGTTCCATCGTTTGCTGTTGCGAAAACAATTTGATCACCTTTGTCTGTTGCTGAAAAAGTAAATGAATCTCCTGAACCAGAAGCATATTTAAATTGTACTGTGTATGCACCTGATGTTGTATTTCTTAAAAAATAAAAGTTTTGTACATCTAATGGAATTGTAACAATTTGATTTCCTGTAATTGTACCAGTGAACTCAACCATTCTGTGAGCTAAAACAGCACCAGTTGATCCATCAGAAACTGTTAATTCAGTTGTTTGTGCTCCACCTGCTATTGATTGTGCAGAGTATCCCCCTGAAATTTGTTCGAAAACTTGTAAATTAGTGTTAGTTTTTGTTCCCCAAGTTCCGGCATTTTCTCCGGTTGCTTGTAGTTCAACTCCTAAAGGTGTGTATGTTGATGCCATGTAATCTCCTAATTATGCAACGTCACTATAACTTGTATTTGATCCTGTTGCAACACTTGTATACGATGTATTTGAACCTGTGTCAACATCTTGATATGCCTGAATAAATAAGTCTCCGACACTTATTGTTGCAGAAATTCCTGTTAACCCCATTACAACAGGAGGACTTAAACTTCCTACTGAAGCTGTTGCAGAAACTCCTGTTAATCCCATAACATCTGCAGGAGAAATAGATCCTACACTTACTGTTGCAGAAACTCCTGTTGGTAAAATAGTAGGGTTTGAAGTAACACCAACATCTCCAATAGCTGTTGTTCCAACTCCTGCTGTAGATACTCCCATAACATCTGCAGGAGAAATAGATCCTACACTTACTGTTGCAGAAACTCCTGTTAGTCCCATTACATCAGCAACAGTAACTGATCCTAAATTTGTTGTTGCAGAAATTCCTGTTGGAGTCACAACTACGTTACCGATCATTGTAACTGATCCAATACTAGCTGTTGCAGAAACTCCTGTTAGTCCCATTACATCAGCAGTTGTTACAGAACCTAAAGATACAGTTGCAGATAAACTTTCAAGTATTACAGTTCCTTGAATACCCCAACCTTCGTTGTTGTTCCATTCACCTCGGCCCCAACCAGAACCTATTTCTGCATCTACTTCTACAGAACCAACAGCTGTTGTTGCAACACCTGCACTTGTTAAAACTACTGTAAAAGTTCCATCCCAACCATCTTCACCCCAAGCATCCGATCCCCATCCTGCTGTATTAAAAGCATCTATAGATCCGACTGATGTTGTTGTTGAAACTCCTGTTAATATAACTGTTGCAAGATTAGATTGCCATGAATTTTCATTCCATGCTACTGAGGGATCATCTCCGCCCCAAATTGATGTAGCCATAAGGACTTCCTCCTTACGCTATACGAATGATTGCGTTACTTGCGTCTGCTGTTGGAAATTGAATAGTGAAAGTTCCACTAGTTACAGTTTTATCACTACCAAAAGCGATAACTGCACAAGCTTTATCAGAATTTGTGTCATTATAAATTAAAGCACCATTCGCTGTAAAAGATGCTGAAGTATAACTAACATCTGCAAAATCACATATCGCTGTAGTTCCTGAAGTTGTAGGAGTTACACTTGTAAGAGTTGCACCGCCTGCAGTATAAGCAGTTCCTGATGCATTTGTAATTTCATTTGTTGCACTATAAGCTGTTGTACTTGCACCTAGTGATGCTGAACTTGTATATAAAGCTATTTTAAAAGTGTTTCCACTTGTTGCTGTAAAATTGTGAGTACCTACTAAGATTTCTTGTTTGAAACTTGTACAAATTGCTGATGATATTGCCATAATTTATTCTCCTACGGGTTTGCTGATTTTACTGGTATACGAACAGCACCATCTGTGTAGTCATCTCTTCGTCTTCTACCAACTTGCTCATTAGCAAACTTCTGTACCTCTTGTTTATACTTATTTTCATATAGTGTCAACATATCTATTGGACCTTTTAAAAAACCATAAGTCTCTGATAAGCAACAATATAATAAACCATTTGGAAAGTTTAAGCTAATATAGTTAGTAGCATTACCAGACTCTAAAGTAGCTGGCATTTTGTTATAATGCACTCTGAATTTGTATGTTGAATCAGGGACCGGGGCAAGAAACATTCTTCCAGATGTAGTATCTGTATTACCTGTTGCTCCTCCATACATAGAATAGTATTTAGGTTTACCTCTTTTTGCAGATTCTGTTGATGATACATATTCTTGTAAATAAGTTACATCTTTTTTTTCTAACCAAGTATTAGCACCTGCTATAGAGGATGTTGAATCATAAACTTGAATACCTCTTATAAATAAAGCTCCTGCTGGAGCATTAATAGACTCTTGACCTGTTACTAAACTACCTGATTGTTGTTTTCTATCTGCATCAATAGGAACATCTCTCATTATTCTGTACTGAGAATTTAAAATTATATTTTCTAAAATAGCGGTTGTTAAAACATTTGAATCTGTTTCAGTATAATTTCTTATTTGTGTAACTAAATCTGAATAACTTAAACCAGCCATTATTTACTATCTCCTTTATATTTTGAACGTATCTTTTTTTGTTTTGCAGTTTCTTCATAAATTTCAAGATGAGGGTCTTGTCTCTCAGGTTTAAAAATATTTTTTATCCAATTCCAAATTTTATTTATCATGCGCTTATCGTTACAGGCCCAACGGAACAACCGTAGCCTCCTCCTTTTATATTACCTGTTGTAGCAGTATCCGAGTTAACTGTAAAATAGAAAAAATTAGTTACTGAATAGTCTGTTGTATCTCTTAGATCATTTTTATACTTTCCTGTTGTAATAGCATATCCTGAACCCTGTCCTATTTGTGCACCAGTTATTCCATCAAAATTAGGAATAGTTGCATAAGCAAAAACAGGATTAGACTCTGTACCTGTACCAGGTGAAATTGTTGGTGGACCTCTAAATAAATAAGTCGTTCCATTTGTTAAACCGTGTCCAGGGGAAAAAACATTTATAATACCAGACCCTGCTTCATAAGTTTCAAAACCATTATTAGAAATCATTACAGTTGTAATAGGCTCTGTTCTATCTGGTCTTACATTTAATAATGCAACACCGTCCCCACCTGTTGGTTTTGGTTCTAATTGTGGTTGTTTAGGTTCATACTCTGTATAATGAACAAAAGAACCGTTCCATTCTCTAACCATTTCTCTATATGGAAATTCAAGTCCTGATCTATCTGAAATAGCTTTTGAATGTTTTCCTGTTGCGTACTTAGACATTAAGTTCCTGGGTAATAAGCTTTAGGTGTAATAAATGTACTCGAAGCTGAACCATCTTCTGCAAGTGCTCTTGATAATTCATCTTCATAATATAATTTCATTTGTTGTACTAATTGTGGTGCATATTTTTGTGCTAAATAAAAAGCTAAACCTGAAGTCATACAAGGAATAAATCTAAATGGAATATCTGTTGCATTTGTATAGTCTCCAACATCTTGAATTCTTTTTATGTAATAAAAATGCATATCTTTAGATGCATTAGTTGAATCAGGTGTAGGGTAAATACTAATACTAGTATAATCAATAAATCTTTGGACCCAATATTGATTAGGTGTACCTTTAGAAAGTTTATTTGAAAAACCTGCATAAGCTGATCTATCAACTTTAGTCATAGGTGAATCAGATTGAGTTGTTTGTGTTCTATTAGCTCTTAATTGTGCTTCAAGGACATCGGATATTCCATAAATACCGTTTGGATTTGAAGTGGCACTTGTACCATCTGCAGCAGCTCTATAAAATTTATACTCAGCTTGTCCTTCGATTAAATCTAAACTTGTACTACCTATTTCCCAATAGTGAATACCTCTATTACCCCATTCTTGAAATAAGATATTAAGAGATCTTCTAGCTGATTTCATTTGATAACCAGCTACTGAATTTAATCCAATACGTTCAAAAGATTCTTCTATAATTTCATCAATAGAAAAAGTTTTGTCGAACGTTGTAGTTCCCGAAGTAGTATTAGCCATTTAAACTCCTAGCCAGTGTAGCCGATAGTAACTGAAGTAGTGTTAGTTAAATCTAAATATATTCCAGTTCTACATCTGATACCGCTTCCTGGAACATAAATGTCTAGTCCTTCAGTTCCGCAATTACCTTCGAATACTAAAGCACCTGAGTTATCTGTTCCATCATATAGTTTGATATTACTATTAGCCACTCCTTCAACTTGAATATAAGTTATTCTAGCTGGTCCAATATATGAACCTGAAGCGTCTGTTGCTCTACCAAATCTACCGTCAGAAGTTCTTGTAGAAAACTGTTGGTCTGATGTTGCCATATTTTATCTCCTTAAAATTAATATGTGGGGCCGGAGCCCCACACTAATTATTTATTACGCGTCAGCGTAAGGTGTTACTATTGTACCTGATCCAAGCAGTAAAGAACTGTGGACTAAGTATGTAGCAGTATCAATCGCTGTAAAAGATACTACGCTACCAACGATTCCACCTTGTGTAGAACCATTCATAGTTATAACATCATTTGTTGCAGCTGGAATGAAAGCTTTTTTAGAACCGTCATCTACAGCTACCATGATACCACCTTTAAATTTGTCAGTACCATCAGTTAAGATGTCCATATCAGTTGCAGCAGTTTCCACATAAAAATGAAAAGTTGCACCAATGTTGTTTAAGTTATTAACGTCATTATCACCTGCTGATGCGCCATTTGCATTTACATTGATTGAAGGTAAAGTAAATTTACCATCTGCATCATTTGTAAGTAAAATTTTGCCAGCGTGTGTAGCGACTGTTAATGTAGTGTCAGCTGTTAAGCTAACAGTCATACCAGGACCTGTATTTACAAAGCCATTTTTAGAAATGACCGGTCCTGAAAACGTAGTGTTTGCCATGATTATTCTCCTAGTTAAATTCTACATAGTCTCTAGGCCGTCGACTATACTGCGTCTATGCAGAATATTAATTTATGTATAGTGCCAAAAGTATATACTAGTTTTCAGTAGAGTGCAAGAGAGCCTGTAGTGTGGAGTGGAATTTTTCCAACGATGTAGCTTTTGATTAAGTAGCTACAGAAACTTGTGGAGCAGCGTCTTCAACGCTATTTTGCTTGTAAGCAACTTCAGCTTCAGCCAGTTTGATCTCAGTAATGACTTCTTTAATTTTGTCATCGATCCTGACCATTTCAAGAGTATACTTATCATTAGATAGATGCTCCTGTTCCCACTTCAACTCCAAGGACCTTTTTGCTTTGTATAGGTCTTGTATCATCAACAACCTCCTCATAGGTTATTCTGTTTACTTGATTATCATATGATATACCAAGATATTCCCAATTTATACTCTTTTCTCCCAACTTGTCAAGGATAGATTTTTCAAGAGAAATAGCATTATCTTCCGACAAAACATTAAATTTTGCGTAATGATCGTATGCCCAAATTGTAATGGTGAATAGTTTCATGGTTTTTTCTTTCTATTTAGAAAATGTGGCCGAACTATGTCCGGCCACAAAATTTAATTATGCTTACGCACCTTCAACGCCGAAGATACCTCTAGGGTCTGATACGCCGAAGCTGTATCTTTCTCTAGCTTTGTATCTAACGTTTCCAGTATCAAAGTCGCCTTCCATTGCAGTTGTCAATGGAGCTCTGTTGAACATTTTCATTCCATTAGGAATGTCTGTTAAGATATAAAATGCATCTGAGTCTGTTAGGTAATTGTTCACTCTATAACCTTGAGGAACCATACCCATAGATACGATTGCATTGATATCATTATCAGCTGTTCCAGTTCTACCTTGAGACTTCATCAATCTTTCAGCTGTGAATTGTAGCTCAGAAGGAATAATCATTTTTACTCCTCTAGCAGCAATTCTTAAACCTCTTTCATCAGTCATAGCCGCGATGTCAATCATCGACTGTTCTAATGAAGTTTCGTTTAAGTCAGCTTGAGTTGTTAAAGTGTTAGAAAAAGTTCCAGACACTGTTGGGTGTGATGTATTAAATAAAGATACACCGTCACCTGAATCAAAGTTATCCGTAGTTGGAAGACCTTGAATCAGTGGTTCAACTGCTTTTACTTGTTTAGCATTACTCATAGATCTAGCTAAAGCTTTTGTATATCTAGACGCAAGTCTATCATACAAGTTGTCCTCAATCGCTTCTTCAGTGATTGCGAACGCTAAAGCTACAGTCTCGTGAGTGTAACGAGCTGTGAAAGTTTCTTGTGCTTCATCAAATGAAACTCCAGAACCTTCACCTTTTACTTGTGCGTTTGCGAAACCAGATAACATAACTTCCTCTTCGAAAGCTCTGTCAGATGATTCCTCGTTATAAATTTCAGCATGCTGATTTTCATAACGTTTGTATTCCAGGCCGAATAGTGCATTCAAACCTGGCTCTAGTTCTTTAACTAGTTGTGATCGTGATATAGCCATTTTTTATTCTCCTATTCTAGCTTAGTTTTGTAGCTCAATTAGATTAGCAACTACTACTACAGATCTGAAAGCCGCATTTTCATCGTTTTCAGGATCTTCAGCAGATCTTAATAATCTCCATGAAGCTGCATCAGCACTTGTGTCTCCGATATCTAGTGTAGCTGAAGACTGACCAGTAGTTGTACTACCTGCCGTTGTGTTCATGTCATACGTTTCTAAATATCCAGCTTGTGCCACTGTATCATCAGTTGCTACTACATATTGTTGTTGTGGGTTATCGAATACAAATGCATCGATATCTTCTGAGTTTGCTGGTGTTACTTGGACGTAATGATTCGCAAACGTCGGCTTTAAAGTTGAAGCCGCGTTATAGAATATTCCATTTAACACACCTAAGATAGGTGCATCAGTTGTTTGTCCGTCAACAATGTAACCAGCAGCAGAAGCAACAGCTGCACCATGATATAGTGTAGTTGCATAACCCGCATCGATTTTGTATTTGCCTTGACCAGAAGTGGCTGGAGTTTGTCCAAGCGCACCTGCAGCAATCAAACCAAAACCTTGTGTGTTTCTATTTGCCATAGTTGTTTCTCCTTATGTACCTGCCCCGAGGGGCCTCCAGTACGGTTTATTAAATCCAGTGATTTGAAAAATTATTTTTTCGTACCACCGAAGGTTACACGAGATTGCCTTTCAACATTGATCGGCATTCTACTATCCTGCTCCTTCATAAGATCGTTCTTTACAGCTTCGTCTCTTTGTTTATGTCTATTAGACATATAATCTTGACGTTGTTGCGCAATCTCAGTTGGTACCTTTGCAAGCAAAAGGCCACCTACCCCAATCACTCCCTTGTATTTGCCCTCATCGAGGACTGGATAATCAGATGCATTTTCAACTTCTTCGGCTCTAACTAATTCATATCCTTCTCTTAAACGTCCGGATATATTTTTAGTGTCCTGAAAGCCAACGCTTTCTGCTCTTATCCATCTATACCTGAATCCATCAGGTGCAGGGGGTGCATCTAGAGAAGATGGTGGAACCCACACTTTAGGTCGTTCAGACTTTGACCGTGTTTGGTTCGCACGAGTTGAAGTATTTTTATTTTCGTTTTCCATATTTACGCTCCTTCCTTCGTGTATTTTAATTGTTTTGCGTACTCTTCGAGTGGCACACCTAATTTTTTAGCTATTGCTACCTGTGAAGATGTGAGTCTCACAGTTTTGCGACCTGGCTTTACGCTTCTTGTAGCAGAAGCAACTGTCTGAACAGGAGCGGCCGTTTGCTTATTATTAGTATTACCAAATTTATGTGGAAAGTCAACTCTAATACGTTTGTCTACTTCCGCATAATACTCATTTGAGCTTGGATCATAACCTTCTTTTTCCGTTAAATCCTTGTGTATTTCAAAAGCAGTGTAAGTCATTGCTTTATCAGTACCAAACCATGAGTTTTCACTAGCCCATACTTCAGCTCTAGGATCTGGATTATTAGGTTCGTCTCTTTGTTGAGTTTGAAATTGTGGTTGAGTTAGAACAGGTTTCTCAGCCTGTTGCTCTTCTCTTCCTGCTTTAGTTTGTTCTAATTTTGCATTCTCAAAAGCAAGAGTTGCAATTCTTTTATTAGCTTCAACTTGAGCTGCCGCATCACCAGATTCAATTGCTGACGCTAATTCTTTTTGCGCAGCTTCTAAACCTGAAGTAATACTAGTCTCAAACTTTTTAACATATTCAGAATCAGTTTTTTCAAACCTTTTTTCTAAAATCTGTCTTTTCTCTTCTACACCTTTGGCATAATCTAAAGCAGCTTGTTCTCTTCTTTCTGCTTCTCTCATCTTACGAGTTAGTTTCGCAATACGAGATTGAACACCTTTACTGTAGTCTTCTAAATCTTCGTCTGATTTTTTTTCATCTAACTTTGTTTCTCTTTCATTCTCAAATGATTTATCTGTTTCTTTTTCCGTGTTTTCTGTATTTTCCGTTTCTACAACGGCTTCTTCTTTTACTTCTTCAATATCTACAGTAGCATCAGGTCCTGATGTATCTATAGGTACCATTTTGTTTTCTTCTGTGTCTGGCATAGTTACTCCTTCCTATGATTAAAACTCATGCAAGATGTCCTCTGGACTATCAATTGTTGCTAACACTTCGTCGTCGTTTAGAAGACGCATTTCTCCGCCATCTATCTTGATCCGTGATCCAGCATAACGTGCAAACATTATCCAATCATTGACCTTGCACCATGGACCTTCAGGATATCTTTCTTTATCCTTATAACATTGTGGGCCCATAGCTAAAACTAATCCAACTTGAGATGCAACTTGTTGCCTCTCCAAAGTTGTTTCAGCTAATACTAATCCACCTTTAGTTTTCTCTTTCATTTTAAAAGGTAAAACTATCATCCTCCACCCAGTAGGTTTTGGTAACTTAGGTTCTTTCTCTTCTTTTTTCTCTGATTTTTTTACACCAATAATTTTATTGTTTGGTGTTAATATCGATGACTGTTCCTTCATTGTGCTCCTTATCGTTTAGCAGGTTAGAGATTTCCTGTTTAGTTGCCTCGTAGGCGTTTATTTGTCCTATCATATACTTGTAATTTTCCATACTGTCAACCCCACCAGATGTGACGGATATAGACAGTGCTTCTATTCTTGAGTCTAGATATCTTAACGTTTTATTTATTACTGTTTCTAATTGCATTACGAATTCTTTCCGTAAGCTCTTCCTTTGCCTTTTGTGGCTAACTTACATTTACCGCCCATTTTGTATCCGGCTCTTCCACCTGTTTTCATTGGTTTTGGAATTTTACCAGGATTTAATCTTTCGTTATTTAATTTACGTTCTGCTCTTTTAGAATTATCTTTTACAAGTTCAACAAGTTTTTTAACTTGACCAGGAGGAGTAAACTCTACAGCTTTTTTTCCTATTTCTAAAACTTTTTTACCTGCATCTATTACTTTATCTTTAAGAGATTTAGGACCTCCAACAGGGTCTAAATGTTTTTTTAAAACATCTTTTTCTTTTTTAGTTAAATCTTTAAATGTTCCTGTTACAGCCATTAAACTTTTCTCGCTAGTTTCTTGTTCATTTTTTGTTGAACTTTTTCTGGTAGTTTAAAAAAACCTTTAAATTTTTTAGGTGCAAATGTTTCTTTTATTTTTTGAACGTTTGTCTTTCTCTTAGCCATGTCAGTACCACCACCAAGTTTTCTACCTATTCTTCCACCATCAGCTTTTTTTTCAGTAGCTTTATCAATCATACTTTTAATTACTTTAGTATTATCTTTTTGTATTCTTTTATAAGCTTCTTTATTTGATTCTGATTTTTTACTACTTTTTTTAAAAGTTAAAGGCATTTTATTTTCTATTTCAAACAATGTTTGTTTTAATTTTGCTTTAGAACTTTTTGTTTTTTGTATAGCAATATTTAATTCACTTGTAGCTTTACTTAATTTTGTTTTATTAACTTTTGGTAATACTCCTTTAATAGCACTCCAACCTGCTTGACCTGCTTTTACCCATCCTGACATTATTTTTTTCCTCCGCCGTTTCTAAATATTTGTGTACCCTTTATACCATAAATACTCGCGACGACAAGTATCCAAAGATTTGTAAACCATGACGGAAGCTGTGAGAACATCTCGAAGAACAATTTTACTTTGTCCATTGCTGTCGGATCATCCGATACGACTGCCCAGGCCAAAATTGCGATTGGCAAACTTAAAATTATCAAAACCGCCTCGTCCTTCCAGTCTGATTGACGTGCTTCTAAAAGTTTTCCCTGGTAGGCTTCTTTTCCTTCGGCCATACGAGATGCATGCATAAGCTGTGCATCTGACATTGCCATTTTAGTCTTCTGCTTGTTAGCATAAATTTTACTACCAGCAGAGACGGCTAATTTAATTGCCGAAAACCACATATTAGTACCAAGTAGCTATTTTTTTCTTGTCTTTTAGCATTCTCTTAGTTCCTTTGACTTCTGCTTTGTCTCCAGTAGGAATATAATTGAAAGCACCATCAGCTGTAGTCTTAGATCTTGGATCTATTTCTATATTTTGCTCAGGAACAGCTATTTGTTTTTCTTTTTTATAGTTCATCATAATATTTACCTTTGTTAACCTATTATACCATTATTAATTGTCAAGAACAGACATTTCTTTAACACCTGCTTTAGCTAAACTAGTATTTGCACGTAATTCTGCTAATTCTTCGTTCTGATCCATCTTATCTTCAGCTAATTCTCTTGCTTGCATTAATTTTGCTCTATCAAAATCAGCTTTTGTTGTATCAGCTTCTTTTTTTCGTTCATTTTCCATCGCTCTCAAGTCAACCTCACGTGATTTTAGTTTTAATAGTGGGTCTGAATCCATTTGTGAAGTGATTTTATTCTCTTCTTTCATAAATTCTTCAGTCATCTCAGCAATCAAGACAGCTTTTCTTGCTTCAACTTGATTTGTAAGCATTTGTAACTGTTGTTGCATCTGTGGATTGTTTACTGACATCTGTTGCATCTGCTGCATGTTAGCCATTTGCTCTCTGAACTCTAATTGAACCTGTTCTTGAGCCATAATTGAAATGTGCTCTAAGATATTTTTTTGTATTGCAGCCATAACCGCAGGATTATTTCTAACCATGTTAGTTGACATAAAATTTAAGTGAGCTGTAATGTGTGCTCTGTGGTCTTGACCAGGAAAAGCTTGAAAAGGTTTTCCACCTAAAGCATTTATGTGTTCTAAACTTGGATCTAATGGTGCATTCGGTGCCGGTGGCGGTAGAACTGCATCAACATCTTTTACACCAATTGCATTATACATGTTTCTGTAAATTTGATACATGTTATGAAGTTGTGGATTTGATGTTGCGATCTGTAATTGTGTTTGAGCTAAAGTTATTCTCTGACTCATTGAGAATATATTAGGATCCGCAACTGGTACTACATCTATTCTATCATCAAAGTCAGCTTGCTTAATGTTTCTTGCACCACCTACAACATCATAAGGATATTCTGGTGGTAAGTATTGTGAAACTATTTTAGATAATAATTTAAATTCATTCTTCATTGCTGCATAACATCTTTTATGAATAGCAGACATCACACGTGATCCACGTTCAAGAAGTGCAACAGTAGTTCCTACTGCAGCGCCTTGGTTTCCATCGCCCACTTGCATATCAGCAATAGCCGCGAACCTTTGACCTGCACCAACTACAACACCCATTAATTGTAATAATGTTGCTGATGGTTCTTTGTAGGGTAGAGGGAAGAATGCATCTCTTAAAGATCCACCTGGTGCATCTACATCTTTAAATTCACCTGGTTGTATTGGTGATGCTTCATCTCTTACTCTAACTCCTCGTTGTTTAAATCCTGCTGGTAGATTTGATAATGTACCCGCATCTAATAATTGACGGAGAGCCGACGTTGCCGTACGACTCAATCCGCCAATCATGTGAATGAGTCCAAAGCCATAAAATCCTAGTCCTGGCAGAAATTTGAAGTGGACGAAATATTGGATTTTAGTTTTCTTTAGATCATCGGGCGCATAGTTTCGTCTAATAGACAAAACTTTTCTACTACCTTCATCGACTGTAACGAGGTAAGGTAATTTTATTCCAGTTGGTTCACCATCGGAGCCAACATCTTCGAAACCTTCTAAGTCTAAATTAACATGACACTCTAACAAAGTGTAAATAGGTTCGTTCTTACCTGTCTTCTTAGTTCCTTCTAGCTCACGTTCTTTTTTAGATAGTTCTCCATTGGTATCTGTACCTGGAGGTCCTAACTCGACATCACTATAAAAACCATTGACTTGTTGTTTTCTTAATTCGTTCTCTGAAATTTTCACGGTATGAATAACTGCTTCCGCATCGTCTAATGAGGTAGCTGTGTACGGAACAATTAATTCATCCGCTGGTACAAACTTCGATACCACTCTTCCAAGTGGAACGTCGTAGTAAACTTTTTTAAATGTAGATCCAGCTAGTGGTAAATGAAATAACATAGAATCAAATTCAGATTCATATTCTTTCATTGTGTCCATGATTAAATAATTCATATAATCTTTAACACGTTGTGACTGTTGCTCCGTCGCTGGATTTTTAATTCCTATAACTTGTGTTCTAACAGGACCATCACTTGGTAATAATTCTTTGTAAGCTTGAGCTTGAAACTGAGTTACAGCTTCCGCTAATACTGGGTGTGTTGCACCTGAAGCTCCTTGAAAAGGTTCTGTTCTGTTTTCGTATTTAAATCCTAAAAGATCAAGACCACTTGTGTAAGCACTTTCCCATTCTTTTCTTGATGATTTGTAGTCCATGTAGTTTTGAACCATTTCGTTTCCAATTGGTTCAACTGCATCTTCTGGTAAAATATCTGCTAGGTTGTCAAAGTGTGATTGTGAACCTGTAGTGTTTATTGCACCTGGATCATAGTCGATAGTTGCTCCGCCATCCTCTTCAGGGATAACTTCAACGGGTCCTTTTAATTCTTCTACGTCTTCTTCCTGAACAGCAATGTCTTGCAATTCCTCTTCTGAAGGAATCTCAATTTTAGATCGTGTGTTCGGGAGTCCTTTATCTATATCTGCCATTTATTACTCCTATATCTTCTTAACATTATTATATACATAAGGCAACCCTTGAGGTGTTGGCCCTGATTCTGGTGGAATGGTCTTAGTTAGGCTTGCTATGCCTCCTGATGCCGCTGAAAAACCTCTAAGTCCCGTTCCTAGAACTGAATGATCTCTATCGAAAATATTAAATTTATTTCTTTGACCGACCACTTCTCTTTCAAGATCGTTTATTGAATTTTCCTTACGAGCTATACTTTTTAATAAAGGTTCTGCAAAAATTCCTTGTGTTCCGTATACTTGTTCTGCTCCATATACACCTGGACCTTTGGTCATGAAATCTTTTTTTAATTTTTCTTTTTCATCTATGTAAACTTGTGGGTCTAATTTTTCACCGCTTCTTACGCTTTCTGCATTAACATAATTTGTTAGTTCATCATCTGTTGTCATCATAAAATCTTTAGGTACTGCTGGCAGCATATCTAAATTTAATTGTAATTGAGTTTTCTCAGGTGATGCTAATTGTTCTATATCATCTATATTATTTGATGAATCCCCATATTTTCTTTTTAAGTTTGAAAACGAAGAGTTAGCTGAACTTGCATCATATGCCTCTTCTTGTTTTCTTTCAGCATATAGTTGTTCTGCTTCTGATATTTTAAACTTATTATCTAAATCATTCTTTGCTTGTGAAAGTAAATTTTTTTTAGTATTAGATTCACCAGATAAATCTCCCATATAATCAAACTCTCCTACATCAGATAAATTATCAAGATTTGATATTTGATCCTCTAGACTTTGTATTTTTGCTAATTGATTTTTATAATCAATAACCCTTCCTACAAGCTCACCTGTAGTGTCACCAAAAATTCTTGAAACCTTACTCATTTCTGCTGCTTTAGTTTGGTCTCCTGGTAATAAATAATCGGAGGCTAGTAAACCCGCTTCTTTAAAAGTACTTCCCATACCAAGTCTAACAAGAGAATCTGCTGCAACGTACATTGCTTCCGGTATGATACCAAACTTCCTAATACCTCTTCCAATAGTACCCATTCTTTTTAAAAGTTTAGTAAAGTCATCTGCTTTATCCACAGGAACTTTACCAGAGTTTATAGCTGCAGTTGCAGCATCATAACATTTATCTATGTTAGGGGTCCCTGTTGCAAGACCTATACGGCCACCATCTGCTTTCTTACCACTAAACACGGAACACGTGCCTGGACCTAAAGCCGCTACTAGTGTTTTAAATTCTTTAAAATTATTTAAACGTGATTCTTTACCTACCGCTTTCACAACTGATTTTTCATTAGGTGCTACTCCAAAAGTTTCACCATCTATAATTTTAGTTATACCACCTTCTAATTTATTTATTTTAGTTTTAAATTCACTTAATGCTTTATTTCTTAAAGTAACATCGTTTCCAGCATTTTTTAATTTTCTGTCTAATGTTTGTTCTAAATAATTTAATTCATTGTTGGAAGAAGCTAGAGAAACTTCATTTTTCCAAAAAGCATTGTTAATATCCGGATGTTGCACATTGACACCACTATTTATAAAATTAACGCCATCATTTAATTTTGATTGCACAATAGTTCCTAGGCGAATATCTTTTCCTTTTGAATTTTTAAAAGTTAAATCTTTTATATTATCTTTGTTTTTATATCCATTAATAGCATCTTCATAAGCACCTTTACCGCCAACAGATTTTTGATCCAAGTATTTTTCAAAACTTATACCTTTTCCTTTAGTAGTATTATCAAACTTTACAAATTGTTTTGTTTTAGTGTCATAAAATTTTACTTTCTTATAAGCACCTCCAATGTCCCATCTTACTTTACCTTCTTTTATAGGAAATTTATCTTGAGTTAAAAGTTTACCGTCTTCTCCGACAAGCAAGAATCTTTCTTGTCCTGCCTTTTGTGAAGATCTAAACATATCTCTCCAAACATTTTCTTTATAGTTATTTCCCGGAGGAAATCTTCCTTTCTTTGCAAAATAATCATTTAATTTTTGTTTATATTTTTCCGGATTTTTAATTCTATCTTGTTTAGCCCATTCTAATTTTTTTTCTCTATAATCTTTATCTGTTTCATATTGAAAATTTTTGTCTTCTAATATTTGAGTTCTATTAGTTTGATATCTTTCTTTATCTGTTAATTTTTTTTCAGCCAATAATTTAGGATCAGCTTTTATTTCTTTGTATTTTTCTGTAGCTTTTTCTAACTTTGCTTCTAATCTTCCTGGTTTTAAATTTCTTGCAATATCATAATTAGTATCTCCTTTTGGAACACCATATGTATGTCCTTTTGGATTTGTTTCTGGATCATAAAAATTCCATTTTTGTCCTTTTTTTAAAGCAACTTTATTTTTTATTTTTTGAATAGTATCGTCGTCTAATTTCATTTTAGCATACCCTGGCCGTGATCCGTCGTCACTAGGTTGTACCAACATACCACCGTCAGCAAAACTCTTTTTGTATTTTATATTTAACTGTGGCTCACCTGTATCAATACCATAGGTAGCAGAACCACTAAGACCTTCTCCATCTCTATTAAAGTCTATACCAACGTTTCTGTCTCTATAGCCCCCTTCATCTAAAAATATTTCTTGATCTTTGTTTTCGATTCTATTTCTACTCTTACCGTAACCGTAAGTTGCAAGAAGATTTATTTTTTCAGATACAGGTATGTCTGCTTTTATAATAGCGTTTATTGTTTCACTATCAGCAGTAATACCTTTTGGTGCACCTTCGATTTGTTGTTTACCACTCTTGGATCCTGAAGCTTGGACATCGAGAAAATCAGTTAGCTTTGGTCCGTCCTCGTAACCTGCACGTCCGCCTTTTTCAAAATTCTCTGGTATGTATTTTTTAGAAAAGGTTTTAAAATCCATCTTGCCACCTTGGTTTAAATAATCTTTGTAAAAAGAAATCATCTCATCGATTTTATCATCAACGGTTATAACACCCTCTCCGTCTTTGTAACCAATCCTTCCACCATCTGCTTTCATGTTTCTTTTTAAGTATCTTTTTTTAAAAGCCTCATAAACTGGTGCAGGGTAGCCTCCATCTCTTGCTTCCATAGTAGCCGTGTCGAACGCACCTTGGATCACGCCTTCATCAATTTCACCTACATTAGATTGTTTTATTGTAGACTGTTTAACAACAGGTTGAACATTAGTTGTATCTACACGAGGATTATTTTTGTTAAATCTGTTGATAGCTTCTATATCAATAACATCTTGTCTTTTAGGAGGGATAGGTATTTCACTAGTTCCTAATTTTAATTTACGTTTAAGTAGTTGGTTGTTAGATGTTAGATATTCAAATACATTTTTAAGTCTATAAGGATTCATTATTCTCCTAACATATAAGCTAGGCCACCACTTGCATATTTGATTGATGGTACTTTGTCATCTACTTCTTTTATAATTTCATCTACTTTAATTCCATCTGTATAATCAGGATCGTTAAATTCATCTTTGTAAATTCTAGAATTAGACTCTGTAACTTCTTCATACTCATCAGGTACTTTAACTGGTTTACCATTTTTGCCCATTACAACTTCACCTTTTTTAAGTTCCATAATCTCAACGTCAGTGATCATCTCATCACCTTCTTTATTAATCTTTTTAATGATTGTATCTCCAGATGTTATATCTTCTTCTAATAAATATGTTGATTTACCATCTTTAGACTTTAATGTTTTTGCAATAGTTCTCTCTGTTGTAGCTGTTGCATCATCACCCATCATTTTAATTTTCTCTGCAAGCTTGAAGAAATATGGAGGAGGCATACCTGATGTAGTTTGCTGTGCAACTTCTTTTGCAACTTGTTTAGTTGCTCCTTTACCAAAACTAAATAATCCAGATTTAGCTGCACCGATTGTTCCTGCACCTGCTCCAATAGCTTGTAAGAATAATCTTCTCATCTTATCAACGCTACCAACTTTGTAACCAACACGTCCACCTGTTGCATAATCATCAAGAGGACTTGAATCTTGAAAGATATGTTCTTGAGTATCATCCATAATTTTTTTAACTTGGTTATCGTCTAAGTTTGCATATCTACCTTTTTTTCCTGCAACTAAGTTTGCTTCTTTCATTGCATCCATTGGTTCCAAAGATTTTATTTTAGCAATTGAATCATCAACTAAACTAATTTGTATACTTGCAATACCTTTTTTATTACCAGCATCAAGACGTGCTTTAATTGCTGCATCTGATTCTTGATTAACTAATGTTGGTTTTAATTTTTGATCCGTCATCATTTTCTTAACTAATTCAGGATGTTTAAGGCCACTTGTATCTATATCAATTACAGGTTTACTTCCTATATTTTTTGTATGTATTTCAAAAAAATGATCAATAAGATCTTCTCTACCATCTTTTAACATTTCTTGTAATACGAATTTTGGTGGAATTGTTTGTTCTGCGTTTGGATCAACATTTTTAACTAACCAATCTATTTTTTCATTGAATGAAAATTCAACTTTCTTACCACCCATAATCTTTGATCCTTCAGGAATTTTGTTTCCTTCCATATCCATTACATCTGCTTTTTTCTTACCTAATAATTGTTCTGTAATACCTCTACCTTCAGCACTATCTGCTGGGATAACTTTAGGTTGATTTATTTGATTAACTACATTTTCAACTTGATT
>Ga0233439_10000538_pt1 | contig 55983 bp, 60 predicted proteins | sample SI_123_September_6_FD_182713 | JGI IMG/M metagenome (GOLD analysis project Ga0233439, IMG submission 182713) | Seawater microbial communities from Saanich Inlet, British Columbia, Canada - SI_123_September2016_100_MG | ecosystem: Environmental > Aquatic > Marine > Inlet | place: Canada: British... | reverse complement strand
TCCTGAATATGGATTACATACAGGATAGAAAGCTTAACGTGAGTGGGACACTTTTACTCCGCCACAACAAAAAATATATCAACGGCTCACTGGTACATTATTGCTCCGCCGTTCTCAATTCACACTTCCAAGCTCAAACTCGTTTAAACAACTTGTTAAATCTTCCTCGGGAAACTAAACATAAATATGTCTTAAAAAGTTTTTCCACCGAAGGCTATCAATCCCGATCTTCCCGTTTTAACAAATACCTGAGCACGGCAGATCAGCTGGAAACTTTCAGGGATTTTTTTGACGAACAAGCACAAAACAATTCACCTGATTTAAAAGTACTAATAGACACCTTTTCCCAGGCCAAGGTAAATAAAGAAAGGTTTCAATCAAAGTTTTATCCGACTTTATCTTTGGATGCTGGGTATTTCAACCAAGTACAAGATGAAACCCAGTCCTTATCCCTTACAAATAGGCAAGCATTCGAAGATCGTTTTGGTGAAGGCTGGAACGCCCAAGTAGTTTTAAAGTTCCCTCTCTTTTTGGGAGGGTCTCGTTTTAAAGAAGTAGAGAAAGCCAATATCCGGATATTGGAAATAGATTCCCAAATTCAAAGCAGAAAAAACACAGTTTCAGAACAAGCCAGATCGGGGCTTTTCGATGTTTTCCGATCTCAAAGAAATTTAGATTTTTCCTTAAGAAACGTGCTTTCTTCGAAAGAAAACTTAAATCTTGCTGAAGTCGCCTATCTTGAAGGGGACTTGCCCATTATTGATTTATTAGACAGTCAAACCCGCTTGATTACCAGTCAAACGAATGCCGTAGTAAACAGGTATCAGTTTCATAGAGATCTATTCTCTTTGTTTCGAAACGTCGGACGGGTTGACCTGATAAAAGGATTCAATGATAAAGAAAAGCTTGGAATTTTTATCAATCAAGTGGAACTTTATTTTAAAGAGCGTTTATCCAAACATGCTAAAAACTAAAATTAAATTTCAAAAAATGAAAAGCTCATCAAACTTTTATAAAATAACAATACTCTTTCTCACCATTTTTATTTTAGGAATAATCGGTTGTGAGGAAAAAGAAGTAGTTATTTCAAAAAAGAAAGAAACGATTAGACCGGTTAAAACAAAGGTCATTCAATTCAACCCCAGAGGATCTGAGAAAAAAGAATTCAGTGGAATTGCGCAAAGTGACGAATCCTCTATCTTGAGCTTCCGTGTGCCAGGAGTTTTAACGAATATGAACGTGGAGGTAGGCGATCAGGTTAAAAAAGGAGACGTGGTTGCCACTTTAGATGATCGAGATTTTCGTCTAAGTGTCAGAGATCTGGAAAGTCAGTTCACCACGGCACAGGCGGAATTAGATCAAATTAAAAAAGGGGCTCGATCAGAAGATATTCGAATTCTTGAAAACAAAATAGCAAGTATGGAGTCTACGGTAAAAAGATCCCGGCAGGAATATCAAAGGGTCCAGCAGCTTTATGTAAATGATGCGGCCTCAAAGGGCAGGTTGGATCAAGCTAAAAACAGTCTGGATAAAGCTTTGCTAGATAGAAAATCTGCCACAGAGGAATACGTTATCGCAACGCATGGAGGTAGAGAAGAGGAAGTCCGGGCTCAAACTTTTAAAGTGGAATCGATTGCTTCCAACCTAGAGCAAGCACGGGTCAACCTAAGCTACACAGAACTTAAAGCCCCTTTTGATGGTGAAATCGCTCAAAAGCATGTTTCAAATTTCGAACAAATGAAAGAAGGACAGGATATTTATACTTTAGTGGATTTGAAACATATTGAGATTCAAATAAGTGTTCCTGAAGATTGGATATCAAGGGTAAAAAAGAAGCAGTCCGCACGAGTCGAATTTTCCAAATTTCCGGAAAAAAAATTTAAAGGATGGATAGACAGAATTGGCGTTTCCGCTAACCTCTCCACCTTAACGTATCCGGTAGTAGTAAAAATTCCCAATTCCAAAGGAGAATTTTTACCAGGGATGTCTACAAATGTTTCGATACAACTAAAAGGGCCGGGGAAAAGATTCCCAACGGTTCCCATTCATTCTATCTTGAAAGATTCATCTGAAGGAGGAAGTTTTGTTTGGCTAGTTAACCGTAAAAACTCCACAGTGGTAAAAACAAAAGTGGAAATTGGAAAAATCTCAAATGATGAGGTTTCAGTTGTTAAAGGTCTAAAGAATGGGGACAGCGTAGTGATTGCAGGAACCGATCGCCTGAAAGATGGAATGACAATTCGCTTAAATCCGGAAAAAAATTAATCAGATGGTTCAATATTCAATTTCACATAGAGGGGTTGTACTTTTCTTTTTTATTTTGATGGCTCTCATGGGAGCAGCATCAATTGAAAAAGTAGGAAAACAGGAGAACCCTGAATTCCCCAAATGGAACTCTGTTGTTATAACTGAATTTCCTGGCGCCTCTCCTTTAAAAGTTGAAGAACTTGTTACTGAAAAAATTGAAAAGAAACTTAGAGAAATTCCAGAATTTGAAAAAATTACTTCTACTTCTCAACTGGGTATCTCCTACGTATATCTGAAAATTGACGCGAAACATTGGGAAGACAAACCCATTTGGGATAAAGCTCGCGATAAATTAGATGACTTAAAAGGCAAGTTGCCAAAAGGTGCAAAGGAACCCTGGCTTAATAATGATTTTGGAAAAACCAAATCAATCGTTCTTGCTGTTACAGGCAAAGGTTTCACCAATAAAGAGTTGAGCGATGTTGCTGATCAATTAAAAAAACGAATTGAACACGCAGAATACGTTTCTCGAGTGGATATTATTGGCGAAAAGGAAGAAAGAATTTTTATTGAAGCCTCCACTAGCAAGCTGGCCGAATTGGGAATATCCACCAATACCATGGTGGATATCATTCAAAAACAAAATGTTTTGAAACCAGGAGGTCGTATTAAATTAGGCCCTCAAAGAATCAGACTGGAAACAAGTGGTGAGTATAAATCTGTGGAAGAAATCGGACAAACTCTTATTACCCTTCCAGGAAATTCCGGGAGTTTTTTATTTCGTGATCTGGTTCAAATAAAAAGAAAATATGAAGACCCTCCCAAAATCGAAATGCGTTTCATGGGAAACGAAGCCGTTGGAGTCGTGGTGGAAATGCAGGATGGAGGACAAATTATCGAATTGGGAAATAATGTCAAAAATATAATCAATATTTTTAACGAAGATTTATTTCACGGAATCGACATTGATATAGTTAACTTTCAACCAAAATGGACCAGCTTAAAAATCAATGATTTTGTAGATAACCTTGCCCAGGCGGTGCTAACTGTGGCTCTGTTCATGGCAGTACTTTTAGGTTGGAGACAGGGAATTATTATATCCCTTCTTATTCCCGGGGCATACTTGATCACAATATTGGTAATGCGCGCAATAGAAATGCCGTTGCACCAGATTTCATTGGCAGCATTAATTATTTCATTGGGAATGCTGGTGGATAATGGAATCGTAATGGCGGAATCGACCACGGACTATATTAATCAGGGGATGCCTTCCAATAAAGCAGCTCTCAAGGCTGGAAACGAGTTAATGGTTCCTCTTCTAGCTGCTACGGGAACCACCGTTGCAGCATTCTCTCCAATTGCAATGGCCCGATCAGGAGTTGGTGTTTATTGTAATTCTCTACCTACCATCATCGGAACTGTTTTACTGGCCTCATTTTTTGTGGCAATGACTTTGGTTCCCCTTCTTTGTGTTTGGTTTTTGAAACCAAAACCTGTGAAAGATAAATCTGATTCCATCGTAATTCGCGGCTATAGAATGGTGATGACTCTTGCTTTGCGCTTTCGTTTTTTAACTCTCATTTTGATCTTATCTTTATTTGTTTTAGTCCCTCATTTTGCAGAGAAACTTGATAAAACCTTTTTTCCGCCTTCAGGACGTGGACAATTTGCCATTGACATGCATTTACCTGAAGGAACAGATTTTTTAGAAACTCGAAATCAAGCTCTTAAACTTGAAAAACATCTTTTAAAGACCTATCCAAATGAAATAAACACATTAGCAAATTATATAGGTGAAGGTGGGCCTATGTTTCACAATTCGATGATACCTGAATCTAGAGCCAGCAATTATGCGCAATTCATGATCGTTACAAACGTTTATGAACAACGTCAAATAATGCTAGATAAATTAGCCCCTTATTTTGAGCAAAACTTTGAAGATGCTCAAATGATTCTCAAACCCGTTGAAGAGGGGCCGCCCGTAGGAGCTCCCATTCAGGTGCGGATTTTTGGTAATGAGTTTAATGATTTATATCAATACACGAATAAAATCCAGGAAATCCTAGAACAAACTCCAGGAACTCGTTTTATTAGAAATGATTGGGGTCGTCGGGTCCCAATGGTGGCTCTTGAAGTCAATCAGGAAAATGCCAGAAGAGTAGGAGTCAGCACTGACACCATAACTGATGCTTTGCAAGGTGTTTTCTCCGGACAAGACGTCACAAGTTACCGCGAAGGAGATGAAGCCATCCCGGTTAAAATAAGAGCATTAAAATCAGAACGAACCTCACTAAGAAAACTTGAGAACTTAAAGGTTCCTACATCACAAGGAGCAATGGTTCCCTTAAACCAAGTTACAGACCGAAAATTAAAATGGGAAACGAGTAAAATCAAAAGAGAAAAAAGAAAGAGAACTATCACCGTAAAAGCATACCCAGATGGCACGCGAACATCCGTAGAAATTTTGGGAGATGTGATAAAACAAATTGAAAAAATAAAATTCAAACCTGGTTATGAAGTGGAATACGGAGGCGAATTAGAAGAGAGCGGAAAAGCTCAAAAAAGTATCATTGCAAAACTCCCTTTTGGCCTCGCTTTTATGGTTATGATTCTGGTTATACAGTTTGGCAATGTTCGCAAAATGGCAATCATACTGACAACTATACCTCTGTCTCTAATCGGAGTCATGGTCGGGTTATCCCTGATGAAGTATCCTTTAAGCTTTTTTGCACAATTAGGAATTCTGAGCCTCGCCGGAATCGTAGTAAATAATGCCATCCTATTAATAGAACAAATTGATGCTGACATTGAAGCTGGAAAACCACCAACCGAGGCGATAATCGACGCAGGCATACGACGCGCTTATCCCATCTTCCTCACGACTCTTACAACGGTCGCCGGGCTTTATTCTCTGGCGGTGAGCGGGCCTCTTTGGGGTCCTCTAGCAGTAGCTATTATGGGTGGCCTTATAGTTTCCACCTTCCTCACACTTGTACTAGCCCCGGTTTTATACGCAATTATGTTTAAAATTAAACTGAAACCCGCAAGATCATCCATCGTAGAAGCATGAAGTTAATCAATTCAAAAAAGATGGAATGTTGCCTTCAATAGCGGACGTAATTCTGTTTACGAAATCCGGGTTTCGGGATGGATTATTCAGCGAAAAAATACCAAACTAAATCCAAAAAATTTTAAGCCTTAAGTTTCACCCCTGCGGTGAGCCCCCTAACGAGGGAAGCAAACCTATGCTTAAAAACTGATAGTTTCAGCTTCCTTGACGAACATCGGCCTTTTGCCCCTGCGGCGAGCAGAAAAAACATTGCGCAAAGGGGGTCGGTTTGGATATGATTCCATAACCATTAAATTAGAGAAGAGTCGACCATGCTGAAAATCCGTTTTGAAAAAGAAAATCGAACCATTGAGGTGGAAGAAGGGGAAAATCTTCGTGAGGCCGCAATACGAAATAAGTTCAGTATTTACCCTCACGTCACTAAAATCCTCAACTGTCGTGGGCGTGGTCTATGTACCGCCTGCACCGTACAGGTTTTGTCAGGAAAGATTGAGCCCAGAAATGAGACCGAAACCGATAAACTGGGCAAAAAACCCGATGATTTTCGCATGGCTTGTCAGGTTTCAGTGACGGACGATCTCGTCGTTCGCACCAACCCCTGATCTCTGCCCGAATCTTCCGAAACCATTTGACAACGAATCCCGAACACCCCAAAATACTCTATGTCTCCACTTGAGAAAGAACAGTTGGATGAAATCCACCTTCATGCAGTGGAGGAACACCCGTTTGAATGTTGCGGAATAGTTGTAGGCAATCCAGAGCATAATCATGATAATATTGTCTACCGTTGTAAAAACATACAAAACAAGCTGCACGAAAAATTTCCTGAACAATATACAAGGGATGCCCGTACAGCGTATAATATTGAAGCATTAGAGTTACAGAAGCTTTTAAGCGAGGCGAGTTCAAAGGGTCGGGTTTTTAAAGTTTTGTATCATTCCCACCCTGAGCACGATGCCTATTTTTCGGAAGAAGATAGCAGGATGGCCCTGTTTGATGGAGAAGCACCCATCTATCCAGGCACCCAATATCTCGTTGTTTCCGTTTACAGTAAAAAAGTTCGGGACCAGGCGTTGTTTGGCTGGAATCCGGAAACTAAAACTTTTGAACGAAATCCTTTATAATTATGGAATTCGTTATATGGAGATATTTTTATGGCACTGTTAATCACAGAAGATTGTGTTAACTGTGGTGTTTGTGAACCCGAATGCCCCAACGAAGCAATTTCAGAAGGCGATGATATTTTCGTTATCGAGTGGGAACAATGCACCGAATGTGTAGGCTGGTACGAAGAAGCACAATGTGTAGAAGTTTGTCCGGTAGACTGCATTCCAAAAGATCCTGAACACGTAGAAACTAACGAAGAGCTTTTGGAAAAAAAGGAAAAACTCGTCAACGGTGGCTAACTGAAAAGCTGGCGCAAACAAATCCATCTTTTCGGATAAACCGTTACTGCCGGTCCGTCTTCGATTTATAAAATTTAGCGTGGTATTAAATGGAATCCATGAAAGAAGAAGTCGAAGAAGTACTCGAAACTCTACGGCCCATGCTGATGCAGGACGGTGGCAATGTAGAACTGGTAGACATAGACGATGGTGTAGTTAAACTACGTCTGGTAGGTGCCTGCAGTTCCTGTTCCAGCTCCACCATGACATTAAAAATGGGAATCGAAAAGGCACTTAAAAAAGCGATCCCAATGGTTCGTTGCATAGAAGCTGTCGAGTAGTTTCCCATTAAAATTCGTTCTATCTATTACCCCTCTTTTTCATCAAATAGACCCTTTGTGAATATCCCGAACCGAAAAAATATTTCCTTAATAATCCTTGTCTTACTTTTGGTTTTTGGAACCACGGCTTCAGCGCAAGTTGAAGAAGGTGTTGACGCCCCCAACTTCACTCTAAAAAACCTGGAAGGAAAGGAAGTCAGCTTAAGTGACTTTCGTGGGAAACATGTTTTGGTAAATTTCTGGGCTACATGGTGTGGACCTTGCAAAATAGAAATGCCATCTTTAGAAGCTTTGTATCAACGATTCAAAAATAAAAATTTTGTGATGCTGGCTATCTCAAACGACATGTTTGGTGCCACTATTGTTAAACCATTTGTAAAAGCCAATAAAATCAGTTTTCCTGTTCTTCTGGATCAGCGTTTAAAAGCCAGTAACGCCTTTGGTGTGGTCAGTCTTCCCGCTACATTTATGATTGACCCTAAAGGAAAAATTCTTGGCGCCCTTTATGGGGCAGAAGACTGGGCCACCCCCAGCAATATTCTTTATTTTGAAAACCTTTTAAAGTAAAAGATATGCCCTTGCTCCATCGCCTTAAATTCGTCCTCCTTGCATTCGTAATTTCTTCCACACCTTTACCAGCCTGGGCTCAGCCCGATCTTTCTCTGGAAGGAGAGATGATTCATATTGCCTCTGGACATTTTATTTTCGGAACCAACAAAAAAGACGAAACTGCTGAAGCTCTTTCCCTCGGCATTCCCAAACCCTGGTATGCAGATGAAACACCCAAACAAAAAATTTTCCTTAAAGGATTTTATATAGACCAATTTGAAGTTACCAATGAACGTTATAAAAAATATGTTGATGACTTGGGCGCCGTCCCTCCCGGTGATTGGAAAGATAATAACTTTGCAGCAGGAAAGAATAAACACCCCGTAACATGGGTGACCTGGTTTGATGCCGCAAACTTCTGCCAATGGGCAGAAAAAAAACTGCCCTCCGAAAAACAATGGGAACGCGCAGCAAAAGGAACCGATGGAAAAGAATATCCCTGGGGAAACGAATATCAGTCTGGCATGGCAAATCTTTCAGACCGTGCGGGGAGCAAGAACAAACCCGTGGCCGTTGGTAGCTTTCCTAAATCCATCAGCAATGAAGGGGTGCACGATCTGGTAGGAAATGTATGGGAATGGGTGGAAGACGATTACAAACCCTATAAAGGCAGCACCCATAAAAACGATTACTACGATTCAGGGTACAAAATAATACGAGGTCACTCCGCAAGTGATATCGGTCATTTTCCGGGCGCACTCTATGCAAACGCCATTAAGATGTTTGCCCGTAGCGGTTACAGACAATTTGCAAATCCAGACGAACCCGGACCCGATGTTGGATTTCGCTGCACAAGCGAAAACAAACCGGCTCCGGCAAAAGCAGGGTTGTCTTTATCCAGCGAACCCAAAACATCAATCCCTTCAACTAAAACCAATCCTGTTGAAAAACCTTCATCACCTAAGGCAGCATCCGAAGGGAAAGCATCATTTAATCCGTTCGCACCTAAATCAAATCTTCCCCAATCGGGAATTTTGGTTTTAACGCTACTGGCATTTATCGCTGGCGTCTTTAGTTTTTTATCCCCCTGCACTTTACCCATCCTGCCCGCTTACTTTGCTGTTACCGCTCAAACCGACCGGGCACGCATGGGCATGATGTCTCTGGCTTTCTTTTTTGGGCTTGCCAGTCTGTTCGTCGCAATGGGAGCATCAGCCAGCGTGCTGGGACAATTGCTGCGCGACTATATGTTTCAGATTTCGCAAATCGGCGGCGGGGTCGTTGCTATCTTCGGCGTCATGACTTTGTTTGGCAAAGGATTCTCAGGAGCCAGTTTCCAAGGAAAACCCGCCTCCACCTTTATCGGATTCTTCCTGTTCGGTGCCACCTTCGCACTCGGTTGGACCCCATGTGTCGGCCCCATTCTCTCAAGCATTCTTATGCTGGCGGCCTCTGAAAAAACCGTACTGCAAGGAATGAACCTCTTATTCTTTTATGCGGTGGGTCTCGGCCTACCGTTGATCCTGGTAGCCACCTTGTGCGGTAACCTTCCCAAAGACGGAAGGTTCTGGACACTCCTGCGGGGAAAAGGCTGGGATGTTAACATCGCCGGGAAAACCATTTTTCTCCACACCACAAATCTGTTCAGCGGAATTTTGCTAATCGTTTTAGGAATCGTTCTTGCCACGGGGTACATGACTTATGTCAACAGCCTCATCCCCATCGAAGTACAAATCTGGTTCAGTAAAATTGAGGAAAGCGTTCTCCACTGGTTCACGGGCAACGCCCGTTAGTAATAGGTCTATTCCCGTAATAGCAAAAGAGATTTTTAGGCCTTTTACGATAGCCCACTACCATCATTGATAGCCTGTTGTAAAAAAGACACGAGATTTGATACAATAAGGAAGAATATGAAACTAATATCTAAAATTTTAATACTCTCTTTGCTGCTTCTACCTGCTTGTTCGGGAGTGGGTTCGGTCACTAAAAAACGATACGCGAATTCTGAGAACACCCTCGTGCTTGTCGATATGACCTCCCGGAATTTTGATTTACAGGATGCCGGTTCACAACTGCAAGGCGCTCTTGAAGATGCTATGGCAGACACCAGTTATGCTCTTTCAGGGGAAAGTGCTCGCTACCGCCTGAAATTTAAAATTCTCGATTTCGATAGTGGCAATCGTATTGCTCGGATTGCAACAATGGGATTCGCTGAATCAGCCCGAGCCACATTAAGAGTCAAAGTCGCACTTTTTGATGGCCGCGATATGGTGGGAGCCTGGGAAGTGAAATCCTGGGTTGGAGGTGGACCTACAGGTGGGACTGAAGAAAAATTGTTTCAACGCGCAGCTAAAGAAATCACCAGCCACCTTAGAGGCGACTTTTAGTTTCTTCCTTCCTTAATTTTTCAACTCACATCTTTCGCGCAACGAATACCAATAAAATTTAATTTGGTTTCCGGCTCCATCCAATTTCTAAACCATGCAGGTGAAAACTTTATCGTGATGTGAGTCTGCAGCAATCCACCCCGTATAACTTTAAATTTTCCGCTCTCGCTATCCGGTTGTTCTGCATAAGTATAGTCCTCCCCTATCCATTCCCAGACGTTATGGCCCATCCCGTAAACTCCATAGGGGCTGATCCATTCCTTTCTTTTATCCACCGGTTCCGACATAAAACCTGAAAAACCATTATTGGGATGAGCGACAAAAATTCTCCACGGCCATTTTCTTCCATCCGTACCCCGCGCAGCTTTCTCCCATTCGACTTCCGTTGGCAATCGCTTATCGTGCGCCTTGCAATAATCTAAGGCCTCAGCATAAGAAACATGTGTGACAGGATAAAGTGCCGACTTGGGAGAAAAAGTATACTGCGGCTGAAAATTTTTGTATCGCTCGCGACTCACTTCAAAACGATCGATGAGGTAAGCCTTCGATGATATGGTTTTTCCCAATTGGGTTCGAGGCTCTTCTTCATGACCCATAATAAAATCCCCGGCGGGGATATAAACCATCTCTTCAGGAACCTGAACTCCTGCAGGAATATCGACTTTAATTTGCACTACTTCACGAGAGTCGCAGGCAAAAAGAAAAAAGGAAAGAATGAATAGAATAAAAGGTTTCACGATATCTATTAGCTTGGCGGGTACGCCCTATAAAGCCCCGCAGTCAGCCCAACATGGGCCCCGCGCCTAGCGGTCGAAGAAATGGAAAACTTCACCGCCGTTGATCGGTAGAGGTTTCTTGTTAAAGTCGAGAGGATGATCAATACCCGGCTGAATCGTTCCATCGACGGAATAGGGACCGCTGTTTGACCAGTAATTTCTTTTACGGGTATCGAGAAACTTGATGCTGGTGATGTATTTTATATTTTTATAGCCGTACTTAAATGGCGCAATCAACCGCAACGGGTAACCGTGGTCTTTGCTTAAAGATTTCCCATTCATACGAAGAACAAATAACACACGCGGACGCAGCAACTCTTCAACAGCAAAACTTTCGTAATAGGAATCGGCGGACTGGATGTAAACATATTTCGCAGCAGGATCGGGCTGCACCTTTTTAATCAACTCGGAAAATTCGAATCCCTCCCATTCCGCTTTTGCCGACCAGCATTCGACACACTTGAGACGGGAAACCTGCGACACCATTTTGAACCCAAATAAATCTTCGTACCCGAGTCCGATCGGCTTCTTCACCATCCCGCCAACGGCGAGTCCCCAGCTTCCCATATCGACTCCCATAAATGGATTCGCACTGCGAATATGGAAACCGGGGGTGTCGCGATTCTGTATGTATTGTTTGGGAATGTTTTTATCGTTACGGAAGTCGTCTTTGGCAGAAGCACGACCGGGTAGTAGAGAGGAAAGACCAGCAAAGGAAATGAGCTTTAAAAAATCGCGGCGAACAAAATTAAAAGCTGCGCTTTTTTCTTCTTCAACATCTGGCTTTTTGTTGTCATTGCTCATGACTTTATCCCATTATCTTAAACCCAGAACATCCTGCATATCATAGATACCGTTGGACTGCTTAAGAATCCATTGTGCTGCACGAATGGAACCGCGCGCAAAAGTTTGTCGGCTCTGTGCCCGGTGAAAAATCTCAAAGTTTTCACCCATACCGCCGAACAGCACACGGTGCTCTCCAATTATATCTCCAGCACGTACCGTATGAACACCAATTTCCTTCGCGGTACGTTCGGTGATGCCTTTTCTGCCATACACACCAACCTCATCAAGATCACGTTTCAACGAATCGGCAACGATTTCAGAGATACGCACGGCGGTGCCGCTGGGAGCGTCTTTCTTAAACTTGTGATGAGCCTCGACAATTTCTACATCATAATCGTCACCTAAAACACGTGCCGCATCCGCTACCAGTTTGAATAATACATTCACACCAATACTCATATTGGGTGCAACGATTAAAGGAATTTTTTTAGCAATCTCATCAATTTCTTTTTTCTGCTCTGGGGAGAATCCTGTAGTGCCAACCACAACCGATTTTCCTTTTTCCGCAGCCGTGCGTAATGTAACCATGCTCGACTCCGGTGTTGTAAAATCAATCACCGCATCACAACCATCGAGAGCCTTAGCCAGATCATCCGAAACGGCAACCCCTTTATTGCCAATGCCTGTCACTTCGCCAGCATCCTGACCTATGAGATCGCTGCCCGCACGTTCGGTTCCGCCACCCAATTCGACACCTTCCGTGTCGTTAATACACTCGGCAATGGTTTTTCCCATGCGCCCGGCTATTCCTATTACTAAAATTTTCGTCAACGTTATTGCTCCTTAATTACACTTATTTCTTTAAAAAAGTATGATCCCGTCTTCGCGAGAGAACAACGGGAACGCGGCGATCCAGACTTTATGGATTGCTTCATCCCCTTCGGCTCTTCGCAATGACGACTTATTTAAGCCTCCCCTGCTAAGGGGCGAGCGCGTATTCTTTAAGAACAGATTTCAATGCTGCCAGACTTTCGTCAGAAGGCGGACAAAGCGGCGCGCGGAACTCATTATCGATACGACCCATAATAGCCAACGCAGCTTTGACAGGAATGGGATTCGTCTCAATAAACATAATGTCATTGAGTTTCATCAATTCGTAATGCACCTTGCGTGCGGTTTCCACATCCCCCTCCGATGCCGCCTTGCAAAGTTTGGCGAACTTGTCGGGAACCAGATTGGCCGTGACCGATATCACGCCTTTACCCCCCAATGCCAAAATCGGCCAGGTGAGCGCATCTTCTCCGGAGATGACTTTAAAATCGGGTCCGCATGAAGCAATGATCTCGCTGACCTGAACCAGATTGCCCGAAGCTTCTTTGATGCCCACAATATTTTCAATTTTAGAAAGTCGCGCCACCGTTGCCGGTAACATATTGATCGAAGTTCGACTCGGTACGTTATAAAGAACGACAGGCAGTTTGGTTGCTTTTGCAACCGCCGCAAAATGCTGATAAAGACCTTCCTGTGTCGGCTTGTTGTAATAAGGCGTGATCAGCAGAGCGCCATCGGCACCCAACTGCTGCGCACTCAATGTCAACTCGATGGCTTCATGAGTGGCGTTTGATCCCGTTCCGGCAAGTACCGGAATCCGCCCTTCACAAGTATTCACCGCTATGCGAATGACCTCCTCGTGTTCGCGATGGTCCAACGTTGCCGACTCGCCTGTGGTACCACAGGGAACAATGCCGTTGGTTCCATTTTCAATGTGAAACTCGATCAGCGCTTTAAGAGCGGGCGCATCTACCTTGCCGTTTTTAAACGGAGTGACTATCGCAACAAATGATCCTTCAAACATAATATTTTCTTTAAACCGTGCAGGTTATTAATATTCGCCAAGCGTTCCTTCAAAAGAAATGCGAGTCTGTCCTTCGAGAAAGACATCGACCACCAACCCCGCCCCGTTAGGGGCCTCGAAATCCACTTTCAATATCTCGCCGCCACGTGTTTCCACATTAACAGGAGGTTTGACCATATTTTTGTAAGAAGAAAGCAACGCAGCAGCCACCGTTCCCGTGCCACAAGCTAGAGTCTCATCTTCCACCCCGCGCTCGTAAGTGCGGATTTTTAAATCGTGGTCGCCAACCTTCTCAACAAAATTCACATTGGTTCCTGATGGAGCAAACACTTCGTGGAAACGGATTCCATTGCCCACTTCTTTCACATTCACGTTTTCAATATTGTCAGAATAAATAATCGCGTGCGGCACACCCGTGTTTAGACTGTCGATCTGATACTGCGATCCATTCAGCTCTGCAGCAATGTCCTGCTTTAAATTTTCAGGAGAAGTGAGCTTGACCCGCACATTGCTGCCATCGACTTTCGCGGCAATGATCCCGGCGATTGTTTCAAGAGTCAGCTCCTTGGGGGCAATCCCTTTTTCAACCGCATAACGCGCCACACAACGACCGCCGTTGCCGCACATCTCTGCGGAAGAACCGTCGTCATTATAAAAATCCCATTTGATGTCGGCCTTGTCAGAGTTTTCGACAAAGATAACGCCATCGGCACCGACAGACATTTTTCGGTCACAAACCCGCTTGACGAAATCGACTTTATCCGAATCGTCCATCACCGGCACACGGTTATCGATAACAACAAAATCGTTGCCGCTGCCACTCATTTTTGTAATTTGAATCGCCATACGCTGCCTTGCAGCCTTTCGTTAAAAATTTTCTTAAAAATTGCGTAATTACTGTGTTTATTATGATTTAGATGCAAAATCCCCTTCGAGGGATTCCAATGGTTCACCAACCAACGGTCCACCAATTTGAATAGGTATTCGAAATCAGGCAGGCCTGCCAATTCTACCACCCGCTACTGCTTGAGGCAACTATCAGGAGTTGAGCCTATTAAGGGATCGTAGCTATACCTTCTCCCCTGGAGGGAGAAGGCTAGGATGAGGGGGAGTTTACAGGTCCGTCTCTCCAAATAAAATTGAAGGATCAAAAGCAAAATTATCCACAGATCCGGCTCTTTATCTTATAATAAATGTCATCAGTTTCTAACTTCAGGAGAGTGCAATGCAGGTAACGGGAGAAATGAAAAACGATGCTTTTGTAGTGACTATCCAGGGCCGGTTGGATATGGAAACCTCCACGGAGTTCAACACCATTATGGAAGGTTATCTCGAAGCAAACTTCACCCCGTTTATTTTAAATTGCAGGGATGTGGAATATATCAATAGCAGCGCACTGACCAGCTTCGTTCACCTATCGCAAATAATGGACGGGTTCCACCTGAAACTTTTGTTCTGCGAACTGCAACCGCAAGTCAAAGAAGTGATCGACATCGCAGGGATGGCAGACCACTTCAACATCTTCCCCACCGAACTACAAGCTTTCGAAAACGTATAAGCTCTAATTATCGCCAGATACTATTTTATTTTTGTCCAGGTAAACGAACTGGGATCATCGCAGGAGGGTTTTCCCGGATTAACCGTGCTGGCTTCCAAAGCGCACCAGGTTCCCCGAATGGTTTTGCCTTTATCATGAACCTTATACTTTAATTCACCGATCCGCGCCGTCCCTTCCCACCACTCACCCGAATATTCCCGGTCCAGGTCATCATTGACTTCCAGCAAGAGTTTTCCCACATCAGTTCCAAAAGTGTCTTTATAAGTGCCGGTATATTCGCTGCCGTCTTTTTCCAGCCTCACACCGCCCCAACCACTCCAGACCCCTTCCAAATCGGCGACCTTTTCCTGCACATCGATCTTATAAGTCAGCGGAGGTTTATCAGCAGGCGGGGCCGTCTTTTCTTTAACCACAGGTTTTTTAACCGGGTTTGCAGGTTCTTCCTCGTCTCTATATTTTTCAGGAATCATCAACGGATCGTCGGTGTAATGCGACTTACCATTTTCATCTTTGTATTTGTAAATTTTCGCAAAGGACGGGGTTGGGCTCCCCAACAAAAATACAGATATCAAGACTGCCGACACCATCAAACGAATCATTTTAAAAGTCGCTCCTGTCAAATTCCGGGAAGGTGATTGACATCACCAAGTTAGGAATTATAACCCAGAAAACCCTTTAAGAAGAGGGCCATCAAAAAGACGGTCGACATCGCCGCAATGGCAGACCACTTCAACATCTTACCCACAGAACTACACGCTTTCGAAAATTTGTAGAGTTTTAAAATCCCGCAGTTATTAACCACAGATGGACACAGATAAGCACAGATAAAGCCCCCCATGATAAGGGGGGAGGTTAACACTGGCCCCACGCCTAGTGGTTAATGGCGTAGACGTGGGTTGGAGTAATACCCCTGCTACCCCTTCGGGGCATGAATACAAATGAAGAGATACCACAGGGGCACGAAAGCTAAGGAAAAATATCACGAAAATATGGAACTAATGCCTTAATCTAGGATTCGAATAGAACGCGACCAGGTCTTTGACGGAAATCATTCCTTCGATTTTTCCTTCTACGGTCACGGCCAGGTGGCGGATTTTATGTGAAGCCATGAACTGGTTGGCTTCGGTCACCGGCTCGTTGCCATCTAATGTGATTAAGGGACTGCTCATGGTCACGGTTACGGGTGTGGTTTTAGCATCCAACCCCTGACCGATTACTTTTCGTGTTAAATCTCTTTCGGTGATGATGCCGATAAACTCCGTCCCTTCTTTAACCAGCACCGAACCGATATTTTTTTCTACCATCAATTGAGTCACTTCAAAGATCGTCGTATCGCTGGTAACGCTTTGCACCGGCGAGGTCATATATTCTGCTATGGTTTCTGCGAACTTTTCCTGATCTTTTGCGAAGCTATGTGTTTTATGTTTCATAAGAAGTCTAATGCTCCTTTAAGAGTGGAGGGAAACTAGTCTTTAAGATGGGGCCTGATTTGGGTTTTCGCTACTAATAAGGAAAGAGCACTTAAAAAACAATCAGCTAGAGGAGGGGGTTGAAAAACTACCTGCGGGCGTGAGCCCACTCAGGAGGGCAGAGAGAAAACCGCTATTGTTTTTTTCCATCCACAAAAACGCCCTGCCATTTTTTCTCTCCGTTTTCATACCACCAAACCATAAGGCCATCTATTTCGCCTTCTTTATAATGGCCCTCGGACTTTTTATTGCCGCTTTTATACCACTTCGTCCAGGGGCCATCTTTCTTCCCGGCTTTGTGATGATATTCACTTTTTTTCTGTCCGGTTTTATACCAACGGGTGAGGGGGCCCTCTAATTTTCCACTTTGGTAATGCTTTTCACTTTTTAAATTTCCATTACCCCAATAATCTTTTTTGACTTCGGGTTCTTGGGCTGAAACGAAACTGGAAAAGAACAACAGAGAAGCGAGTAAGAGGTGTTTGGTGTGCATGTCTTCCTCCTTTTGTTTTTATCCTGCCCATCAGAGGCTCCTTCAACACTACCCGCGGGCGTGAGCACCCCTTCGGGGCATGAATACAAATGAAGGGATACTACCCTTGCAGGGCACAAATTTTTCGGAAGTGGATATCACGAAGTCGCTGCTTGACTGTATCTATAAAAAACTGGCCCTACGCCTAGTAGCTACATGCCGTAGTCGGTCGGCTTGCAATCGGTTTTAACGACGGGAATTGTCGCAACTTCCATATTGTCTTTGCCTCTGTAGACATGTTCAAAGTGGGCCCCCATATCCATATAAGTTCGCAAAGTAGAGTTGCTGCACATTTGTTTTATTAAATTGGGGACCATGGCTGCCATAAACTTTTCTTCATTGAGCATGCTGGACATAAAATTGACCATGGTGTAGTGGTAGCTGATGGTTTTGCCTTCGGAAGAAAGTTGTTCCAGTCTCGTTTCTGAATCGAGCATCACCGGGAAATTATTATTGGCCTCTAAAACCAAGCTCTCAAGCATAACAGCCAACTGCTTTTCACTCATTTGCTTACAACTGGTTTCGATAGGTTCTTCTATGAATTCTTCAACGATCTGCAAAAGTCCATCGGTCTGCTTTTCAACGACCATAAAATATTTATTATCGGTGAAACATTTGAACGTAGAGTAGCGTGTTGCTTTTATGGTCGCCCTGTTGCCTTCAACTTCTACCGAGATATTGCTGTAGTCACTTGTAGAGTCTGCCTTCTTGACGAGCTCCATCTGCTCATGGATCATCTCTTTAACTTTTTTCCCCTTCATCCTGGAGGTCGATTCGACTCCCTTCAAAATATTCAACACCGTCACATTGGCTTCATCGGAATACATGTCAGCCACTGCAAGATCAAAAGTGTCGCCCAGCAATTCATATTTTTTAAAGAACTCTAAATATTCATCTGCCTTCGACGCATGCGCGGAAAAAGGAAGAACACACAAAAAAATCAGGGTGATGAATTTTATTTTCCAGCGCATTGGACTCTCCTTAAACTTGTTTTCGAAACTGTAAAAAATTTGGCAAACCAAAATGACAATATAGGGTGAAGGATTAAATGTCAAACCACCTTCGGTGGGTTGCGCTAACCTTTTAGAAGGCGTAAAGGTCAAACCTTAAGGAATTTTTTATTCTAACATTACCGATAATCCCCATCAGGAAAATCAAGCTACTCTATAATGCGGTTTAACAATGTATTGTGATGAAATTGAAACAAAGCCGAGAAAAAATTGAAATATTAATTTGAGATATTGAATGGGAGAAATTAATTTTTATTCTTTGGGGAGAGAATAATGAAAGTTCCATCGTTTGACGAGTTGGATGCCGATCAATTGAAAGAATTGATTCAATCTGGCTCCGGCAAAAAATCTGCAAAAAAATCCGCAAGAAAATCCAGAAAACTTCCATTGAAAGAGAAAAAGTCTAGCGACGAATATAATGCGGGCGTAAGAGTTTTGGAAGTGGATATCGAGAGTTACAAGCTTTAAATACCCGGGCAACCTCTGGATTGCTTCGTCACTATTCATTCCTCGCAATGACGGCAACCCCTGCTACCCCTTTGGGGTACCTATGCCAAGGTAAAGTATTACGAACGGCACGCGGGTTAGACTTTCCAGCCTCTTGTGGCACTGAGTTTTAGTAAAGCGGGAAGGAAGGTGACACTTGCCACCAGGCAACAAAAGACACCCAGAGTCAGAACGAGGCCAAGGCTGAAAACGCCGTAATGGTCGGCGACCATCATGCTGCCGAAACCGATCATGGTGGTGAGTGAGCTTAACACCACGGCCTGCCCGGTGCTTTTACCGAGAACAACGGCATTTTTATCTTTCTCTTCGCGATAACGATGAGTGATATGGATTCCGTTCACCACCCCTATCCCCAAAATTAATGGCAGGATAACGAGGTTCGCCATGTTGAGCTTGAGTCCGAACAAATCCATAATCCCCAACGTCCAAACGGACCCCACCAGAACAGGTAGCAAAATGAAGCAAACGGTGCGCAGGTTTCTAAAGACGGCAAAAACGTAAATGACGATCGCCGTCATAGCGTAGATGCCGCCGTTGATATAGCCTTCGGTCATCAACCGTGTGGAGTTGAACATATGCACGGCGCTGCCAGTGACGTTTGGGTCTACCGAGCGCAAATCTTTTAAGTACTCATTACGTTTTTCCAGATTCCATATATCAACACTGGGGAAAACTGTAATTAGATATTTGCCCTGGGCTGAAATATATCTTTCTCTCAAACTTTTTGGGATGCTGGCAATCTCTACGAACTTGGGTTCGGCATTCTCTTTTAACTCGGTCATCAGTCCGCGATAATCGACAAACAATTCCTCCGAGAACTCTGCGAGTTCTTTCTCTGCTGCCTCCTGTTCGATCGCTTCACTTCTTCCAAGAAACTGATCAACAAGCCGAGCGGCTTGCGCGACTTTATCTTCTTTGCCTTCTCTGCCCTGCAATTTAAAGCGGATGCGTTTTAATGTTTTGTTCAGTGCTTTGAGTGAGAACGGTTCGTCTTCTTCTTCAACATAAAGTTCGCGCAGCATGGGTGCGAGGTTTTCTTTAACGTACTCGGCATTTTCTTTTTGGTTTTCGGGAATCATCGCCGCGATGCTCTCGACATTTTCTATCGTCGGCAGGGTTTTCAGTTTGGCTGCTTTTTCCCGGACTTCTTCGAGCGAGTCGGCGAGAAAGGCCGCAGACCATGCAGAACGACCGGCGTTTTCGAGGATACGCATTTCATATTTTACGGCTTCGGTTCCTTTGGCCTGCAGGTTCAGCAAATTGTAGTCAAAAAAGTTTTTGCGCAGCGAAAGCGAAGCGACCAAAACCAAAACGCTGCAAACAATAATGATGAGTTTGTAGTGATTAAAAAACCGGTCGAGCCAACTGATGCTTGCGGTGACTGGTTTTTCAGTTGTCTTGGAGTAATTGGGTTTTCGCCATTTCTCTTCGAGTGTCACCAGTGATGGCAGCAACAAGATCATAGCTATCATGCAGAAAAGAATACCCCACCCGGCTATCCACCCCAGTTCTACGATCCCAATAAAGTCGGTCAACACCATGGCACCGAATGCCATTGCTGTGGTGATGGCTCCCGAAAAATTTCCTTGCCCTGTTCCCTGCAAAGTTTTTTGTAGCGCGGGCAGTATGTCGTTTCCTGATTGACGTTCTTCTTTATAACGTCCGAGAATATGAATTCCAAAATCGATGCCGAGTCCAATCAAAATCGTAGTAAACACCACCGACAGTATATTCAGGTGACCTACGGTTATTGAAGTGAAGCCCAACGACCATGCAATTGCGACTAACAGACTGAACACGGCGAGTAGCGGTTTGACGATGCCTTTAAACGCGATGATGAACAGCAGAGCAACTCCACTGAGTGCGATCTTCGATGCCAGCTCGACATCTTTTTGTGTGGTGATCATTTCGTCGGTGGAGATAACGTCTTCACCAGTGAGCCCGACTTCTATACCAGGAAAATCTTTTTTCACTTCAGCGATCAGGTCACGCGCCGAGTAGACCGAGTCTTTATATCCTGTAAAACTGGTTTCATCTTCGTTGGGGACGGCGAGTATGAAAAGCAGCTTTTCGTTTTTAGAAACGAGATAACCTTTTTCACGCAGAGATTCTTCACCGGATGAGTTGAACAGAGATTGCCAGGGCGACTGGTAACGATAATCTTTTTTCAGAGAGCGGTTCATTTCTTCGAGAATGCGTATCAACAAATTCAAATCGTTCTCGTCGTTTTTCTTTTCTTCATCGTCATCGTCTTCGCCGAGAAAATCGGTCATCAACGAATCGACCATGCCGGAACTGATTTCTGTATTGATCTGGTTGAGCAGGGGGTTGAGTCCGGGTGAACCGTTGACGGATTCTATGAAGTCCTGATGCTCTTCGAGTTTTTCCTGCAGGCTTTTTAAATCTTCCGGTTCGAGGTAGAGCAGAAAGCGTGAGCGGAAGTAACTGGTATCGAATTTATAGATGACTTGCGAGAATAGATCGGGGTGACTTTTCAGTTTTGCCGCGAGGGTCTCGGAAAGCTCAGCCATGCGCGATGGCGTTCCGCCTTCGGCGACGATAACCATGCCTTCGAGGTCTTTAAAATGTTTGCGGTAGTCTTTATAGAGTTTGACGTAGGGCAAACCTTTGGCAACAAGATCGCCGCGACCGGTTTTGAATGTCAACTTCTCACCAGTAACCCAAATAGATGCGCCCGCCAGGATTAGGGAAACGACAACGACTAAAAGGGAATGCCTGAATACCAGCCGCTCTATGAATTGAAATAATTTACCCAGGAGTGACAAGGTTACACCTTGAGGAAATGTTGTCGAGAAAGAATTAGATGTAAACCATCCATTCCTTCCTGAAATAAGGGGGAAATTTTGATTAGTCTTGGTTGATTGCCACCCACGCTAGTGGGCGGCGGTGCGCCGCTAGAAGCGCATGCCAACAGTGAAAATATGTGCGTTGAGGCCAATATTTGGGAATTCGATTCCTGAATTGGAGACATGCCACAAACGATAGTTTAAAGACCAGGCACTTGTTTGATTATAAAACTCGACACCCGCCCCGACATGCAGCAAAAATTCGAATGCCGTTGCAATCTCGCGTGTCGCTAAATCATTCCAGTCACCGTATGAGAAACCTGCGCCTGCAAGTATATTTGGAGCCCATTTTCTATCTGGACTGAGGAACTTGTATTGAGCCATGAGAGGAGAAAACCCCCAAAGCGTGTTTCCACCCCGATCTGCAGCAACAGCAACACCTGCTTCAGCGTGGTAAAACAATGCACCACGGTACCAGGACTCCCCGATCATACCGGTTATATTGTGTTGCCAATTGGGGAAGATAAAAAGTGTACCTATATTAATTCGATCTCTTCCCGGAGGCAGATCAAAGGTATAACCCCAACCAAATTGGCCGCCAAAATCGGATGAACCCTTCTCAAAGCGTTCAGAGAAAGTATCGGCATCGGCAACGGTAACGTGGGTTGAGAACGCTAGAAAAAGAGCGGTGACTGTAGCAAGCAAAAATCTCATAACTAATTGTATCCTAATCTCTAATTTAAAATGAATTTCTACTTTAAAAGCGAAATTGTATCATAATATGTTGCGTTTTCCATGCAATTATTGGGGTTTGCATGAATAAGGTTTAGTGTTATAATCGGCCTTTTCTCAAATAAATAAAGGGATTTTCGCTATGATGGGAATAGGTTTTCCAGAATTAATGATCATTTTGGTCATTATTATGATTATTTTCGGGGCGGGCAAGCTTCCTGAGATAGGTAGTGCCTTTGGAAACAGCATCCGAAACTTTAAGAAATCGATGAAGGATGCAGAGCAAGAAAATGAAGAGTTGCCTGAAGGCTCTACTGCAGAAACAGCAATCACAGAAGGTGAATCTGCTGAAGGTGGCTCTACTGAAGGTGACTCTGCTGAGGACACCCCTCCTGCCGAAAATCCTGTTGCCTCTACAACAGAAACGGAACAGAAATAATCCGATTCTGACCGCCTTTTTGCTTTTTCCGAGAATATTTTCTCGGAAAAGTTTCTGGCAACGTCTTCAAATTGAATCGCTTTACTATTTCAGGCATCTTAATTATTAAGGTGGGCGAAAAGCAATTGACGGCGGTTGGAGAGACATGCGCCCTTTCCTATAATTTAAAGCCGAATTGCTGTTTATGTCTTTTTCTCAGCCCAAAGAAGATAAAGAGATCGAAGAGGCTCTGGTTCGTAAGTTCCAGGGAGGAGATCTTGAGGCTTACGACAAGATAGCTGAAATTTATCAAAAAAAGATTTATGGGCTGAGCTTCAATTTGACGCGCAACCAAATGGATGCACAGGATGTGACTCAGGAGGTGCTCCTGACTCTTTTCCGCAAGATCCATATGTTTCAGGGCAAATCGGCATTTTCGAGCTGGGTTTACCGAATAACGCTCAACGCCAGCTATATGAAGCTGCGTAGCAAGAAAAAAGAACCGAACGTATCTATTGATGAGTTGATGCCATCGTACAATGGTGCGGGGTTTCAACAAGAAAAAATTCAGGACTGGTCAGAAAATACGGAATCGTTAATGTTTACCAACGAAACCCGTGACATTATTAACAAAGCCGTTGACCTCCTTCCTGAAAAAGAAAAAGTAGTTTTTCTATTGCGTGATGTAGAAGGACTTTCCACTGAAAAAACAGGGGAAATTCTCGACTTAACCGTTCCAGCCGTTAAATCGAGACTGCATCGCGCGAGATTGTTTTTAAGAAAAAAACTTTCAAATTACTTTGAAGAATTTTCATCGCGGAAGGCGGAAAAATGATTTGTTGTAAAGAGTGTCTCGACCTACTCTATGATTACCTCGAAGGGGAACTGGATCAAGAAACAACGGAGTCTCTTGATGAGCATTTTGAAGACTGCCCTCCCTGCATTTCATTTTTGAATACCTATAAATCGACAACAACGCTCTGCCGGGACACCCTGAATCAGGTCGAAATTCCCGAGGCGATAAGAGATAACCTACTTAAAGTCATTAAAGAGCAAAAAGAAAAAAATTAGCTTTTCAAGATCAGGTTGTCGATTTAAGCTCAACAACTCAATAAACCCATCATTAGACAAACTTTTAAGGTTCCGTTATAATTTTTTAAGGAATCATTAATCCGATTTGCCATCATTTATCTGTTAATATATAAGTATCTGTTATTGATCACACACTTTCCTGAGGCTAAGGGACATGGTTGAAATGAAAGTTGAGGGGCTGACTTTAGACCCACTCACTAACATGCCCATCATTATTTTAAAAGATTCAACGGGCGCGAAAGCATTGCCCATCTGGGTCGGTTATTTTGAGGCCAATGCCATTGCCCTGGAAATAGAAAATATTTCTACGCCACGTCCCATGACCCATGACCTGCTTAAAAACCTGATTCAGAATATGAAAGCAAAAGTGAACCATATTCTGGTTAATGAATTAAAAGATAATACTTTTTATGCGGTAATTTCTGTGGTTTGCGGAGACATAACCCTCTCCATCGATTCCCGTCCTTCCGATGCTATTGCACTGGCATTGAGGACCAAGTCACCTATATTTGTAGAAGAAAAAGTAATCGAAGCTGCTAAAAGTCTGGATCTCCCTGATCCTGAAAAAACCAATACGGATGATGAAAAACAGTGGCAAGACTGGCTCAATAAAATTAAGCCGGAAGATTTTGGCAAGCTGTAAGTTTTCATTTATTCATGCAAGTCTGATAGTATTCCCCCCTAAATATTTTAATAAGTCGTCAGTGCATCAAAAAGGTTGGCCGCTTGGCCAGAACGGTTTGGATATCAGGTTGAACTTGTGAAAAAAGTCGGAATATTCTGCAAACAAAAACCCAATGTTGACCCAAAAATTGTCAGCGAACTTGCCCTATGGTTAGAAGGTAGAAACTGTACGGTTTGTCTGGAACCGGATACTGCTGAATTAATTGGTAAAGAATCTTCCACCTCCAAAGAAGATGTTGCTTCCGGCTCTGATCTAGTAATTGTATTAGGTGGAGATGGAACCTTGCTCAATGTCGCCGGCATTGTTCACCCGCATGAAGTTCCAATTTTGGGTGTCAATCTGGGAAGTCTTGGATTTTTAACCGAAACCACACTTGAAGATCTTTACCCAACTTTGGATCAGGTGTTGGATGGAAAGTTCGAAATCGAAAACCGCATGCTTTTAAATGCGGGAGTATGGCGCGATGGAAAAAAAGTTGCAGACTTCAATGTGCTCAACGATATCGTCATAAATAAAGGTGCGCCGGCAAGAATCGTTAATCTTGAGGTTTTTGTCGACAATCAATATATGACTTCCTATAGGGCAGATGGGCTCATCATCGCTTCTCCAACAGGCTCGACTGCGTACTCTTTATCAGCCGGGGGACCCATTATCCACCCCAGCATGCGGGCTTTAGTTCTAAGTCCAATTTGCCCCTTTGCGCTGACCAACAGACCTATAGTGATACCCGATTCTTCAACAATTAAAGTTCAGCTTACAACACGCAATGAAGACGAAGATGTGAGAATCACACTGGATGGTCAAACAGGCTATTCCATGAAATCAGGGGATATACTGGAAGCAAAAAAAGCAGAAATCCCAGTAAAGCTTGTTCAAACTCCGGGGAAAAACTATTACCAGCTGTTGAGAAAAAAATTACATTGGGGCGGAACAGCAGAAAATAACCCCTAATCTTATCGCCGAGCACTGCGAACATGAATCAAAATATAATTGCATGCGGACAGAAGGTGGATATTGGTACGCCGGTCGTTTTATGGACAGACAAAAAGGGATTCGAGTGTCCCAATAAACGTGGCCGCCAAACCTGCACCCAGCACGATCCCTCTCTAAATGATGCTCCCAGCCAAAAAAACAATAACTATAAAATTAAAAATCCGCAACCAGCATATAAAGAGCTGACCAAAAACGTACACCAGTTCGTCCTTCATTATGATGTTTGCTACACTTCATTTCACTGCCATCAACTGATGACGGAAAGTCCGTTTAAAGGAAGCCATTTTTATCTGGATCTGGACGGCACTCTTTTCCAAACCTGCGACTTATATTGGAAGACCAACACAGCTCCTGCGGATGATAAAAAAGGCAACGAAAGAGCGGTGCATGTAGAAATCTCCAATTTGTCATGGGAGGCGTTGGCCAAACAGTCCGAATATTTTCCCTCCAAAAAAGACAAGTATAAGAAAACCAGGAAGGGTTGGAAGCTGGATATCCCCGATGAATACAAAACTAAAACTACGAATGTTCCTTTTACAGCAATGCCATCTCGAACATTTGGGGATAGAGGTTACTTCAGCAAAAAAATTAATGGGAAAATTGTCAGGATGTGGGACTTCACAGAAGAACAATATCAAACACTAATAAAGCTTAGTTTTGGTTTGAACAAACTATTGCCCGGAATCAAATTAAAAGTTCCCACAGACAAGGAAAGCGGGCGGCATCCTCTCGATCGGTTAAAAAATTTTTCGCGGTTTTCTGGAATTTTGGGACACAGCCATGTCCAAAATGGTTCAACCGGTCTTGAGTGCAAATACGATCCAGGATCGGCCTTTGACTGGTCGCGCCTTCATCATGCTTTCAAAAATAAGAAGCACTAAAAATATGGACTGATGAATTTCCTGCATATAAGAAATTTGGGTTGACCTTTTTGCCCGTTTAGGGGAAGCTGGGGCCACGCACAATAACTTAATTTATGATCCTAAAATGAACCGACTTTTTTTCAGTTTTCTATTTATATTAATTGGAATCGGACTCTCCTCCCAAGTTGCGGCAGAGACTTGGTATGTGAAAAAATCTTCAACCAAGCTGCAAGCTGAAGCCAAAGCAAGATCCAAAGTATTGGGCAAGCTAAATAAAGGAACGCCCGTTGATGTTCTGAAAAAATCCGGGAAATTTTATAAAGTCTCCGCAGGCGGTGAAACAGGATGGATATTCAGATTCAAATTAACCAAAAAAGCACCTTCAGGTGGTGGTGGTGACGGTGATGTTTTAGGAGCGTTGGGCGGACAACAACAAATCGCCGCTCGCGAATCTGCATATGGTTCCAGCATTCGCGGACTCAGCCCTGTATCAGAAGAACACGCCATTAAAAAAGGTGCCTCGCCCGCCAGCATTGAATCGGTAAAGGTAATGGAACGCTATAAGGTTGATGACGAGGCCTTGGACAAGTTTCTTGAAGAAGGTCGACTGGGAGCCTACGCGGATTAATTATGAAAACTAAAACTTCTTTTTTTATCTTATGTTTGTTAGGCCTTCTTGCATGGGCTTTGCCTTCTTACTCGTTCAATTTTGGAGATGTTCTAAAAGAAGTCGAAAAGTCCACACGTCCACCTAAAAAAGCTGAACCTGAAAAAGAACCCGAACCTGCGAAGCCGCAGACTCAAAATTCCCAACAAAAAAGTGGTGGGGGCGGTTTGATAGGCCTGGGCGACTCGTTAGGAATTTTTGATAAGAAAACATCCAAAATTTTACAGCAAAGCGTGAGCACTCTGAAAGCTCTGCAACCCATCGGCTATGAAGAAGAAAAAGCTATAGGGGGGCGCTTGGCTGTTGAAGTGTTCAATCGCTATGGGGGTGCTTACGAAGACCCTGAACTATTGCGCTATGTCAATTTGGTGGGTCAGGCGGTGGCCGATGTTTCCAACCGACCCGATATCGATTACCATTTCGCGATTTTAAACACCGAATATCCCAATGCGTTTGCCACCCCTGGGGGTTATGTGTTTGTCAGCATTGGCTTGTTAAAGATGATTGAAAATGAAGCTCAACTCGCCGGAGTATTGGCTCACGAAGTAGCCCACATCACTCGCAAACATGCACTTCAAACCTTGGAGCGGAGTCGCAGCCTGCAAGGTGTCAGCTCATTGACTTTAACGGTGATGGACAAAGACCCGGGACTGTTCGATAAACTGATCGATGAAGTTTCAAACACATTATTCACCAAAGGTCTGGACAAGAACCTGGAGTTTGAAGCGGATAAGTATGGAAGAGAATTCGCGTATCGAACCGGATATTATCCGGGTGCACTAAAACGGTTCATCCAGAAATTAGGAACCAGCAAACAAAATCAGGGTTCCATTTTTAGCAGCACCCACCCGACCTCCCGGGAAAGATACAGCCTCCTCAACAAATCTGCATCCCGCTACAAGAAAGCATCTCTCTACCCAACACTGGGGAAAAGATTTAAAGTAGCTATCAAAAGGTAATTTCAAAATGGCAAGAAACTCTATCTTTCGGGATGAACTTCCGGGTGAGAAGAAAAGTATAATCAATCTTTTGATGACAGGCTATATCGTTGTCATCTCCTGCCTTGGCTACGCAGCATTTTTCCTTTATGTCCAGTTGGGGCAGGTCGAGCGTATTGTAGCGACCATGAATACTGAGACCCTGCAACCCGATCAATTGAAGTTATTAAAAGATCGTGTGACGCGCAGTGCCGTGCAGTTAAAAAATGAAATGATTGGGATGGCTATTGTAGGAACACTTGTTTGTGTAATTGGTGGTCTTTACACCATCAGTATGGTTATCCGGCCATTAAAAAAACTTGTTCAATTTGCTGAGGGAAATGGAAATACAGAATTGCCTGAAATAAAATCCAACACCGAGATAAAACAGCTGGCCACGGCTATAACAGCACTGACCGACAAGTTAAATCAAGAAGAGAAGAAAACCTCACCTTAAAACCCATGTCCCTTAAGAGTCGTTATAATCGCGAGACATTCCGCCCAACTCTTCTTTAAAGGGAAAAACCATTTCCCTGGGTATTCCTGTTTCATTAAGCAACTGCGCGAAGTAATAAAAATTCATTGATTCTTTTAAACGCAAAATTGATTTCTGAATTTCTTTAGGGTCAGTAGATATTGGCACCAAATTTTCACAAAGAAGCTCTATTTCTAACGGTCCTTTCTCTGCGCGAGAGACAAGCGTAGCTACCTTGGAAGTTTTCAAACCATCATGTTGAGTTTGCCTGTCTTCCATTTGTATATTAAAAAATTTGATGCATTTTTCCCGTAATATAAGTCTTTTCTGCCAAGGTTTGATTTTGTTCCATTTGCCAAACCTAACTTTTACGGGTTTATCAAAGTGCAAACTATTCAACTCATCAATTTTAGATTGGTCGTTTTCGAGTTTGCTTTTTCTTTCCTTTTCCCTGGTTATAAGCTCTTCATCATAAGATTCTTCTCTAAATTTTTTGTCGGCCTTTCTTTTTTCCAGGAACTTTTCATAGCGAAGGTAGATCACTTCAGTCAAAGTCATTTCATCAAGTTCGCGGTACAATATTTTTGTTTCTTTTATGTGAAATGATTTTGCTTCTTCAATCATTTTTGCGTATTTTTCTGGATTCTTGTCTTCAAGCTCAGTTAAAACAGGTTTGAACTCTTCCCATTTCAGATTAGCCTGCCATCCGCCAAAAATGATGGCTCCGAAAATAAAAAGCCTTATTATATTTTTCATGAATATCTTGCTAAAAATGAGTCAAGGTAATTGGGCGAGCCGAAACCAGAAGTTATGAATATTTTTCACACATTCTAAATGCCCTTGGTAACTTAACGGCTTTTGGATAAAACTATTTACACCTAAATCATAGCTCATCCTGATGTTTTCAGTTGTGGCACTATGTGAAAAAATAATTATAGGGGTTTTTATGAGAAGGGATGCCCCCCGAATCTCCCGCACGGCTTCAAAGCCGTTTTTTCTCGGCATGTTTAAATCTGAAATAATGAGTTTGGGTAAAAGCGGGTTTTCCTGCAAAAAGTAATCCACCAATTCCTGGCCATTATTTACGCGTTTAACACTGAGCGAAAATCCATTTTCATGAAAAGCATCAAGAAATAACGAAAAATCCTCCTCGCAATCTTCGGCATACAGAATATCTAGCGAATTATCCAAGCGCTCCATAAATATTGAAAAATAGATAGTTATTGAAAATATCAGTATCGGAAAACGAATATATAATATTTACAATATTCCCTATTGTCAAGAAAAGAAAAGCGTTACGTCGTTTGGAGGGAGGGGAATTGCGGGTTAATGCTTAAAATGACGGGTTCCAGTAAAAACCATAGCTATATTATGCTCTTTAGCTGCTTGCAAAACTTCTTCATCGCGGATAGAGCCGCCTGGGGAGATTATGGCTGAAATCCCATTCTTTGCGGCTTCATCCACAGAATCTCGGAATGGGAAAAATGCATCAGAAGCCATGACTGCCCCCGAAAGAGATTTGCGAGCCTTTTCCACAGCGACCCGGGCAGAATCGACCCGGCTCATTTGACCTGCTCCGATTCCAAGAATCTCATTGTCTTTTGCGTAGATGATCGCATTTGACTTTACGTGCTTGGCCACCAACCATGCAAATTTCATATCTTCCATTTCACGGGCAGTGGGCTCTCGGTCACTGGCAATTTTCAACTGGCCTTCAACATAGTTTAGAGAATCCTGACTTTGAACCAGCAGTCCACCGCTTATCCGTTTCAAGTCGTACCGCTGGTCTTCGATATTCAATTCTGTAGCCGGCATTTGCATTAGGCGAATATTTTTCTTGGCTGAAAATAATTTTATCGCCTCCGGTTCGAATCCAGGAGCTACCACAGCCTCTACAAAATTTTTGAGGATCTCTTCAGCAACCTGAGCAGTGACCGGCTGATTGAATCCTAAGATACCTCCAAAAGCGGAAGTCGGATCAACTTCCCTTGCCAGTATAAATGTTTTCAGCTGGTCATCTCCCACCGCGACGCCACAAGGATTGGTGTGCTTAATAATGGCTACAGCTCCCGCACCAAGCTCCCGCACAAGTTCCCACGCTGCATTTAAATCAATATAATTATTGAATGACAATTCCTTACCCTGGAGTTGTTCGGCCGCAACTATGTCAGTGGGCAGCGGTTGACTCTCTTTATACAAAGCTGCTGATTGGTGAGGGTTTTCTCCATACCGCAGGTCTTGTACCTTGGTGTATGGTTGATTTAAAAAGGGTGGGAAACCGGGCTCCTCCTCCCATTGGCCAGACAAAAAAGCAGCGATCAAGGAATCGTATCGCGCCGTGTGAGCAAAGGCATCGCGACTCAAACGCCTCCGCGTTTCGAGAGAAACAGACCCCTCTTTCATTTCTTCCAATACCAGTCCATAGTTTTTTGGGTCGACCACTATGGTGACATCATTGCAGTTTTTTGCGGAAGAACGGACCATGGCAGGGCCACCAATATCTATATTCTCTATCGCCTCTTCCAAGGTGCAACCTTCTTTAGCTACAGTTTGCTCAAAGGGATAGAGATTTATAACCACAAGATCAATAGGGCGTATTCCATGTTCTTCCATTGCTTTCATGTGCTCGGGAACATCCCTTCTCCCCAGAATTCCACCATGAACCCTGGGATGCAGGGTCTTGATTCTGCCATCCATCATTTCTGGAAAGCCGGTGTAATCGGAAACCTGAATCACAGGCACACCCCCCTTACGCAGAAGCTCGGCGGTTCCACCCGTAGAAAGAATTTCTATTCCAGAGCTATGGAGTTCCCTGGCAAATTCGAGAACACCGGTTTTGTCCGAAACACTTATTAAGGCCCTTTGAATGGGTTTCATTATTTTTTTAAAAGGAAGTTTTTACTGAGGGAGTTTTGGTTTCTCAGCAGGCGACTTGGAGATTAAAAATTCTGGGGTCAAAGCATCAATCAATTTAAGAGACCATACAGGAAAAGAGCCATACGATTCCATCAGCCCAGGTTCTTCCTTCTGCTTAGGAGCATCAGGGGTTTTATTTTCTTTTTCAGCATCACTCATTACGCACCTACCTTTTTTACAAATTCTGAATCGGGGATCGATTGAAGGCCGAAGTCTACACCTTTTCCAATCATTTTAAAATAAAAATCCCCCCACTCGGCGTGTGTTATATCTCCTCCTTTAAATTCATGTCCGGGAGGGGTAAATAGGTCTATTCCCATATAGCAAACAAATGTAATTGAGCCCTTTTACATAGGCCCGTTAACATTTTCCTCAGAGAATAGCCTTGCCCTTTAATTTCTTATACTTAAAACAATTTATTGTATGGTCGCTCACCATACCCGTTGCCTGAATGAACGCATAACAAATGGTTGAGCCAACAAATTTGAATCCGCGTTTTTTTAAATCTTTGCTCATTGTGTCTGATTCTTTTGTCGTGACTGGTATTTGGTTCAAGGATTTCCATTTGTTTTTTCGAGGCTTACCTCCAATAAATCCCCAAATATATTTATCGAAGCTGCCAAATTCTTTTTGCACTTCTAAAAATGCTTTGGCATTGGTGACAGAGGCGGCTACCTTTAAACGGTTTCTCACGATACCTATATTTTGCAAAAGCTCCTGCTGTTTGACCTCATCAAATTTGGCTACTTTTTTAGGGTCAAAATTTTTATAAGCCTTGCGGTAATTTTCGCGTTTATTAAGGATAGTTGTCCAACTCAGCCCTGCCTGGGCTCCTTCTAAAATTAGGAATTCGAATAAGGCTCTATCATCGTGAAGAGGAACACCCCACTCCTCATCGTGATATTTTATATCTGCTGGTTTGGAAGAATGTTCCACCCACGCGCATCGCTTGACCAATCAACTAACTCCCTGAAAATTTATTCGGACCATACGGCCAGCTCATTTCCGTTAGGATCAAGAAAATGGAATCTCTTGCCTCCCGGAAATTCATAAGTTGGCTTAATAATTTTTCCACCTGCCTGAGTCACCTCATCGAGTTTTTTATCAAGGTTAGCAGCATAAAGAACAATCAAAACACCGGGACTGGAAATTTGTGCATCGCCTAGCCCATTAAATCCGCCATCAATATTTGCCCCAGAAAAGCTGATGTAGTCGGGACCCCAATCGGTAAACTCCCATCCAAATACTTGATGATAGAAAACTTTAGTCTCCGCGATTTTAGCCAAGGGAAGCTCAATATAGTTGATGCTGTTGTTTTTATTTTCCATGAAAGAAACTTTATATTGATGAAAATAGAGCCCACAAGAGTCTCACCTTACCACGTGTGAAATTTCTTCATTTGTCTCCATGCCCAAAAGGGGTAGTAGTAGTTGCTATTGGGGTTTGGAATTTGGTATATTTGAGAGTCCCAGTAAGTATTTAATGACCCTAATTAGCCAGGAGAAGTAATAATGTCCGATTCTGCCGCAGCATTGAGAGAAGCTGTTGAATTTGAAAAGAAAGCCTTGGAAAAATATAAGGAAGCCGCTTCATTAGTAAAACACCCGGAAACTAAAGAAACCTTGGAAAAACTAACCCTTGATAAACAGCAGACGATTGAATCGATGCATTGGATTATCATGGCAGAAGCTGGCAAGATTGAAACTGAGAAACCCGCTGAACAAGCAGAAGGCGAAGAACCCAAAAGTGGCGCCAGCAAATGCCCCTTTTCCGGTGCTCTGGCTGAAATGGGTATTGATATCACTAAAATGTCTAAAGAAGAAGCAATGGATAAAATGGGTGATATGTCAAAAATGTTTCCGGGCGGCTCTGAGTCCTAAACACAATGCCTGTTCAAAAATCCTTGTTGATTGAGTGCCCGGCTTGCGGGATAGACAACCTCCTTGCCGATTTCACTCCGGGGAGCCCTGCTATTTGCAATCAATGCCGTGAATCCCTTTTGAGTGTGAGTTTAATCGATACTCATAAGGGGCACACCTGCGATCATTGCGAAATGGCCTTTGTTCTAAAAAATGAGACCAAATTCTTGTCCGGAGAATCGGAATGCCAATGCGGTGGTAGCGAATTTAGTCCATTTGAAGTGGGCCCCTTTGCGGCTAATCTTCAATCGGCAGAAACCTTAGACCTTTCCGAGGAGGAGGAGGACGTTGAAGATTTTGACTGGTGTCGACCTGGACCTGATGATTCTTTAGAAGGCGATTATAACAATATATTCGATGACGACCCCAGTTTCGGAAAATAAAGACGTTTGACCGGAAATTGCCCATAGCCCCCCCAAAAAAAGCATTTTTCCCCTTTCTCCTTGAAATTGTTAATTTTATTTGTCAAATCCCCGATAAAAGATATAATAGAAAGCTAAATATTCCACAAAAAATGTAATTCTATATATTCTATGAATGAGAAAAAACCTCTTGATGGAAACATCTGGAGAGATAACCTTCGTGACGCGCTGGATGTAATTGAATCCAGTGAAAGTTTTTTGTTCAGCGGCGACATTGACCCAGATTCTGTAGGGTCGATGTTATCTCTTTCGCTTTACCTAAAACAGCTAGATAAAAAAGTATTTTTGATTCTGCCTGAATATCTGGGTGAAAACCTGGACTTTTTTGAAAAAATCATCGAATACAATTCGATCAAGATACTACGGAACAAAGAACAAATCCTGGCCGTTAAAGATGAGATAGAAACCATTATTTTTTGCGACACCGCAAATACAAAGCTGGTCCCTCATTACTCTTTCATTGCAGAAAACATTTTGTCTCGCAAACCAAAGGTGATCGAGATTGACCACCATTTTGGCGCGGACAGCGAAGAGCTAACAGATTACGGCATCAAGCTATTTCGCAAAGCCAATGCCAACACAGAAATCATAGGGAAAATTCTTTTAACCTATCATGGGAAATACCATGAAGGCCCTAATCCCTTCGATCAACGCAATATCATCCTGGGTTTGATAACCGGAATGTTAGGCGACACCGTTGGCGGCAAGGTCATTCCCTATAAAGAGGATTATGACTACTGGATGAATTTGCTCGAAGAGCGCCTCAAAAATATAACCCGCTGGAGAGCATCAGACGAGGAACGAAACACAGACCATAAAAACTCAAAATTTGGCGACCAAAAACAGATACTCGAATACCTGAATCGTTTGACAGATGAGCAGGAAGTCTGCTTCAATTTGCTGAACAGCCGCGTCGAATTAAAAGGGCAAATCGGTTTTCTAAATTTATTTCATTCCACTCAAATAGAAGTTAAAGACACCTGCAAGCCATTTGACTCCGACTGGTTTGCGGATATTCTGAATTTCATTTTGAATTCGGTGCCCGAAAAAACAGGTTGTGCCGGCATGGTGGTTTTTGAGGGACAAAATACCGAGGGCGAGGAATGTTTTTTCATCAAGCTTCGACGAGCCGTCAAATTTTCAGGAATCGACCTTCGTACCGCAGAAGGCAAATTAAAAGAATTGTTTGGTGATCTTTATATGGGCGGTGGCGGTCACGCAGGTGCTGCTTCCTTCAGAATCCACACTATGAACGAAAAAGAATTTCTCGAAAAAATTGAAATAGTATTCGAGTTTTTCAACCAGGGGTTGCTAGCATCCAGCGAAAAGCAAAGCTAACCGTTTTTTCCAATTACCCCGTCTTCCCCACAACTTTTTTATAAAGAGAAAACGTTTTTTCGGTCATCAGGTTCAACGAAAATTGATCGCGTATTCTCAAAATGCCATTCTTCTCCATCGTCTTCTTTTCCTCCGGGCCAAGCTCCAACAAAGTCAAAACACCATGCGCCAAACATTTTGGCGAATTTGCAGGAACCAGTACCCCTTCGACAGATTTTCTAATGATATCGTTGTTACCTGGGATGTCCGTTGCAACCACAGGCTTCCCAATTGCTAAGGCCTCAAGCAGATTGTAGGGCAACCCTTCACTTGTAGAAGAAGAAACATAAAAATCAACACACTTTAAAACCTCAATTGCGTCTTCACGTGAGCCTAAAATTTTAACGGCCCCTTCTAATCCATTCTCGTGAATAAACCGCTGGGTCGCATTAATATATTCTTCATGCTCGTCGGGGCAATCGCCAATAATTATCAATCCAATTTTAGGAAATATTTTTTTTGCTTCGGCAAATCCCTCCAGCAAGGTCATCAACCCTTTTTCAGGGGAAACCCTTGAGAGAGTGCCAAAGACTTTTATATCCTCTCCTAACCCCAGAGACGCAAATTCCTCATCCGCTGGCACCAGTCTTTGAATTGCATCCAGATCAATACCATTATTAATAACGCTGGAATTGGAGTCGTTCAAAAATCTTAATACTTTTGCTTTCTCTTTTTCTCCGTTTCCAACAAAAATATGGTGTCGGGTTAATAACGTTAGAAAGTTTTCTACAATGAGATAAACCAATCTATTGAAAAAGGGTAAGAGCTTATATTGAAAACCATGAAAAGTATGAACAACCGGAATACCCAACATCCAACCCAGCACCCTCCCATAAAGACCGGGGCCTTTTCCATGGGTATGAATTAAATCGGGTTTTTCTATTCGCAGAATTTTGAATAGCTTAAAAAACGTTGAAAGCGAGAGCCGTCTTAATACCAGGTCATAAGGTTTGATGCCCAAGGCAACCCATTTATCCCAATAGGAACCATCCTTATGAGTACAAACCATTATGTCCCATTCCTTGCGATCCATCTGCTCCAGCAGACTATAAATATGTCTGGGGCCTCCTCCCGGTGCGGTGGTCCCGCTAATAATGGCTAATTTCATGATTACGGTTGGATGATTAGTTTAAAAATAAAACTCAAAACTTATTATTGCAAAATTTGGACGACGTAATAATAAATACAAAAATCGATTCACAAATAATACGATATTTTTAAGCTTTAGGGTGAGGACTTATTGTAGCGAGATGCCCTCTAACGAGGGGGAAAACTAAAGAAAGAACAATTTAAAGCTCAACGAGTATCGCCCAATCGGCTGCGGCGGCTCGCCGCCCACTATGTGGGTAGAATTTTATCGACCTATAGTAAAGGCTCTTCAATACTTTCAAACAAAACGGGTATCGATCTATTCCTACCGGGCATGGCCCGGTTAGAGTTCGCCTTCGAGGTCGGTGATGGCAAGGAAGTTTTCTTCCTTAACGGAGAGAGCGATATTGGGATCCGACTTTAAACTATCGTTGATCACACTTAATAGCGTCGATGCTTTTGTGTAAAAAGGTTGCAGAGAAGATTCATCCGTTTTTAGAAGCGAAAGTTTCTCGTATAATTCAACCATGTTTCCTGACCGCGAAATGGATTCGCCAATTTTTTCATAAGGAATATCACGTTTTTTGCTTTCAATTGCCATCTCAGCAAAAGCGATCCATTCATCAACGTCAGCAGGGGCACTGCCAAGTTCAATATTATTTTCACGCATTTTCTCTTTTCCATTGGCTTCCACTTGAGCAACGATGTTCCTTGCCCACCCGTCCAATGGCACCCCTTTTGCCGCCCGGCAAAGATATTTCAGTGAAAATACCAATCGATTCATCTGACTATCTAACTGCATTCCATAATCAGAATATTTTTTGGCTTCTGCAACTTTCTCAAAAGCGTGCCACAAACCTCCCCGCTTTTGGACTTCAGTCCGTCTTTGATCTAATGCTGTGGTCTGAGCGATACAATCCTTTTCGCTATTTACGCCTGAAGCCGAAATTGTATTGAGTTGTTTTGCGAGTGAGGCATCAACAGCAAGGGCTTCAATTTGTTTACCCGTTGAAGAAAAGATATCATCTTTGGACTTGCTGACTGTTTCTTTTCGCACCCAGGTATTTTCTTTAAACGGCATTTGTAATGGCGCTTCCTGAGCCGCCTCTTGAACACAACCCGTTATTAAAACCCATGCCACCACTGCATACAAAATAATCATTAAACGCTTCAATTTACACATGCTCCGCTCATTAAATTTTAAAAAAGGATTTACCGTTATACACTAAATTTTTGCCCCCTGCATAAAAATGAAATCAAAAAGCTTCAGGTCGGATCCAACGTCAAAATAACCAAATTCGACAATATTTCGACGCTTTTTTACAATTTTCAGGGATCATAAGAGAAAACCAATAATACCAAGAATACCCATAAAACACTACAAACAAAAGAGTTGAAAGTTCTTTAGCGAAAAAAAATTTATAGCTCTCAAAGGCACATGAATTGCAAATTCCCTTGAGTGATGACCCCGTTCTGTCGTTAAGAGGACTATAAATTAAAGAATATCAAAGGTTTGTATACTATGAAATTTCAAAAAATGTTTTATCTGCTGATTGCCGTCTTTTTATTTTCCGGATGCGAAGTAAAAATGGGGCCCTCGCAATTCTGGAGTAAAGTTTTCCGAACCCAAACTGATTCTAAATATTATATGGGAAAAACGGAGGACCTTGTGCAATCTCTTACGGAAGATGTTGCCGAATATGAAATAAATAAGGTAACGGTATTTGATCTTGTGGATGAAGGGAACAAAACTCCCATTCTTGGTGAATATATTTCCACAAGAATTGTTGAAGCCATCACAAAAAAATATTTCTTTCGTGATAAACATTTTCGTGTGGCTCAAAAAGGCGAAGTCAAATCTGTTTTGGACCGGTTAAAACTGGAGCCTTCTTTTCATTACAATAAAGACCAGTTGCGACATTTGGGGAAAGCCCTTAACTCGCAGGCAGTCATTACGGGAAAGATCACCGACCTCGGAACAAATCTCGATGTTCATCTCACTTTGACAGATGTGATGAGTGGGGAAGTTATAGCCTCCGCATCTGAGCCATTAACGCGGACTAAGTTTGCAGTGGAAATGCTGCGGCATCATTAGCAAGAAAACTAATCGTTTTCAATTGCCCGGCGGTATCGGGCAAGTGCCATCAAAGGAAAGAAGTGCTGGTACATATGATATTTGATGAAAAAATGAATGGGGAATCCCGTTCCTGTAAATTCATCTTCCCACCAGGTTCCCTGCTCATTTTGAGTGCTCAATAAAAATTCCACTCCGCGTTTTGCTGCATCCCCTTTAGCTTCACCGCCTGCGATCAGGCCCAGGAGTGCCCATGCGGTTTGAGAAGCCGTGCTATTACCCCTTCCGCGCAAACTAGGTTCTTCATAGCTCTGACATGTTTCTCCCCAACCGCCATCTTCATTCTGATGAGTCTCCAGCCATTGAATGGCTTTGCGGCTGAAAGGTTGATTCATATCTTCACCCATCGCTGACAAACCGTTCATAGCCAGGAACGTTCCATAAATATAATTCACTCCCCAACGCCCGAACCAGCAGCCATCCAATTCCTGATTATCCTTTACAAACTTTAAGGCATGGGCGACCTGCGGGTGCTCCCTTTTGAATCCCCATTGCGATAACATCCATAAAATTCGACTGGATACATCGATGGTAGGTGGGTCGAGCAACGCCTTATGATCTGCAAAAGGAACTTCATTTAATACTTCTTTATCGTTATCTACATCAAAAGCTCCCCATCCCCCGTTTTTACATTGCATGCTGAGCAACCAGCTCAATGCCTTTTGGCATTCATCCAGCTTGTAACGGAAATTGGGAACATCTATTCGATTCAAGGCCAGTAAAATTTCTGCCGTATCGTCTGTGTCCGGATACAGTTCGTTATAAAACTCAAACGCCCATCCGCCCGGTTGCGCATCCGGTTTTTTAATCTGCCAGTCGCCTCGCTTGACCACCTGTTTGGAGAGAATCCATTCAGCAGATTTTATGAGTGCAGGGTGATCCGTAGGCACTCCAGAATCCATTAAAGCATTCAGACAAATCGCCGTATCCCATAATGGAGAAACACAAGCCTGCATCCAAAGCCTATCTTCTTTTTCAAGGAGAAAACGATCAACCGCTTCCATTCCTTTCACGCAAGCGGGATGGTCCTTGGAATACCCTAAAAAATGCAGAGCCAAAAGGGAGTTGAGCATGGCAGGTTGAATTCCCGCCCAGTCGCCTTCATCTTCCTGATGCTCCAACGTCCATTTTTCTATTTCGCGCATGGCCATTTTTCTAAAAGGCTTCCAAGGGAATTTGCCCGCGAATTTTATGAGTCGGTCCAGATAGATAAATGTGTCTCTCCAACTCGCAAACGGTAAGCCGCTGGGCTTAAAATCGAGATCGCGATCATTTTCCGTGAACAATTCCTGAACATCGTGACCGGGGGGCAAAGAATGGATCGGCTCCAGAGAACGCACCAGAGAAAGCGGCACCACCGTTCCACGCGACCAACTGGATATTTCGTAAATATTAAAATAGAAACTATTGGGTAATAAAATGATTTCCATTGGGATGGCTGGGCAAACATCCCAAGGAACCTGACCAAACATGGCCAGAAATATTTTTGTGAAGACGCGAGTTTTTTTTATGCCACCGTTTTTACGGATTGCATTTCTGGCACGCACCATTTCTTCGCGGTCAGCGGGTATCCCGGCGATTTTTAGCGCCATATAAGACTCAACCGTAGAATTGATATCACATAGTCCACCCTGAAATAGCGGCCAGCTACCATCCTCTCGTTGCATATGAAGCAGGTAATTGACTATCTTTTGCTGCCGTTCCGCATCCAATCGATCGGTGAAATGCATGAAGAAGATCAGTTCGGCGGAAATGGTCACATTGGCTTCCAATTCATCCACCCAATAGCCCTTTTCATGCTGACGAGATAGGAGATAATCCCGCGACCTTTCTATTGATGAGGCCAAACTGTCCGCATTAAAATCCCCCGCATCAGATGACAAAGCGGGTTCTTCTTTAATTTCTTCCATATTTTCCATACAGTTAGCTAGTTTTCCTAAAACGATTCCGAAAGGACTAAATTAACTCATTTTTATCCAAATATAAAGCCCTCTAACGAGGGACGTCATGAATCCAGGAGATTAAAAGCTCACTATGCCCCTGGAGCCGCTATAAATAGGCTTTCCCATTCGTCAAATTAAATTGACAATTTATAAAATCTCTTTTAATATAGCCGGTTTACGACATCTAAAATTTAATACACAAAGAACCGGAAATAATGAAAACAACTTTTTTTGCAAAACCTGGCGAAATCGAGAAAAAATGGGTGATCATTGACGCGACAGATAAAGTGCTCGGGCGTATCGCCAGCAAAGCCGCAGCGATTATTCGCGGAAAAACCAAACCCACTTTTACCCCACATACAGATACCGGGGACAATGTAATCATCATCAATGCCGCTAAGGTTAAACTAACCGGAAAAAAATGGGACGACAAAGTCTATTACCATCATACCGGTTGGTCGGGGGGAATCAAATCCATTACGGCTAAACAAGTTTTGGAAAAAAACCCATCAGACCTTTTACAAAAAGCCATTCGCGGAATGTTGCCCAAAAATAGATTGGGCCGCACCTTGAACAATAATTATCGAATTTACGACACGGCCGAGCATCCTCACGGAAGCCAGAATCCCGAAAGCGTAACTATTTAATTCCTTTAAAGAAAAAGACGGAGAGTAAAAATAATTATGGACGGTCAGATCGAACGATTTTATGCAACAGGCAAACGAAAAGAATCCATCGCCAAAGTATGGGTTCAAGCGGGCAGTGGTAAAATTACTGTAAACAACAAAACTCTTATAGAATATTTCTGCCGCGAAAGCTTGGAATGCATTATCAAGCATCCCCTGATCACAACCGAAACTCTCGAGTCTGTTGATATTAAAGCAACGGTTAAAGGAGGCGGGCTTTCAGGTCAGTCTGGTGCATTGCGCCTTGGAATTTCTCGTGCTCTTATTTTGACCGATGCTAATCTACGAGCACCTCTCAAAAAAGCAGGATTCCTCACCCGAGATTCCAGAGCCGTTGAAAGAAAGAAATACGGGCAGCCTGGCGCACGTAAAAAATTCCAGTTCTCCAAGAGATAAACCGACAACTGGCATTTTCCCTTCGTTTGCCAGCGCGTGTTTGGGCTTTGCCAAGCTGCAAAGCCTTTCGGGAAAAAGACACCTCTTTTTCCAATTAACCAATTATATTAAGTAAAATCCGGAGCCTTTTATTATGATAAAAGTTGGCATTGCCGGAGCCAGCGGATATACCGGACTGGAATTGATCCGCCTTTCGGTGAATCACCCTGAAATCGAATTATCCGTCTTGACTTCAGAGACCTATAAAGGAAAATCTATTGCCGATGTTTTTCCATCGTTGAATGGAATCATCGACATTGAATTGCAATCTCTCAATAGTGAAATACTAAAAGCCTGTGATGTGGTTTTCCTCGCACTCCCACATACAGCCGGCATGGACATACTGCCGCAGCTATTGGGAGCCGATTGCAAAGTCATCGACCTGAGTGCTGACTATCGATTGAATGACGCTGATGCCTACCCCGAATGGTATTCCCTGACTCACACGCACCCTGAATTACTATCGCAGGCCGTATACGGTCTTCCCGAACTGCATCGCGAAAAAATCAAAACAGCTCAAGTGGTCGCCAACCCTGGCTGCTATCCGACCAGCGTAATACTCGCTCTTGCCCCCTTAATGAATACCGATTGGGTAGATTTAAACAGTATTATTTCTGATAGCAAATCCGGTGTCTCCGGTGCTGGCCGAAAACCTTCACTGGCAACGCAATATTCAGAAGCAAACGAAGGGCTGTCGCCTTATGGTCTGGCGGGGCATCGCCATACACCTGAAATGGAACAAGAGCTTTCCAGCCTGGCTGGCAAATCCATAAATATTAGTTTTTCTCCGCACTTGATTCCAATGAGCCGAGGAATGTTGAGCACGGTTTACATAAATTTAAAAAAGAAACTATGTGACGATGATCTAATCCAACATTATCAAAAATTTTATTCCGATGAATATTTCGTTCGAGTTCTGGGCAAAGACAAGTTTGCCAACACTCACTCTGTCGCTGGCTCAAATTTTTGCGATATCGGAATCAAAGTAGACGAACGGGTTAACCGGCTTGTTCTTACAAGTTCTCTGGACAACCTTATAAAAGGTGCATCGGGACAAGCTATACAGAATATGAACATCATGCTGGGGTTTGAAGAAAAAACAGGGCTTCAATCGCCAGCCCTTTTCCCATAAAAAAATGAAACGACTAGAAAACCGCAATCCCGCAGTACCAGGTTTCAAAGCTGCGGGACTGGACTGCGGAATAAAAGACGACAACATTAAGGACCTTGCGCTCATTGTCTCGGAAGTTCCCGCAACAGCAGCAGCTGTGTTTACCAAAAATCGAGTTGTCTCTCCCGGCGTCACCTGGAGTCGGCGAGCGCTTGCAAAATCGGGTAGCTGCCGTGCTGTCATCGTTAATAGCGGCAATGCTAATGCGGTGACCGGTGCGAAAGGATTAAAAGATTGCGATGCAATCACCAAAAAAGTAGCCGCTGAACTTGGAATTCCACAAAAAGAAGTATTCATTGCGTCCACTGGAATAATTGGCGTGCCTCTGCCTTCCGAGAAAATTTTAAAAGCCACTCCAAAACTGATCTCTAAATTAGGAAAAGCCGCTAAAAGTTGGACCGATGCATCGGAAGCGATTATGACCACCGATCTGATATCCAAATCTGACCGGGTCAGTTATTCCTTTAAAGGAAAACGCATCGTCATTGGTGGGATCACTAAAGGATCTGGAATGATTCACCCCAACATGGCAACCATGCTTGGGTTTACATTCACCAATGCAGTCATCGACTCGAAAACCCTAAAAAAGGCATTAACAGAAGCGGCGGACCGTTCCTTCAATCGCATCACCGTGGATGGGGATAACAGCACCAACGACTGCGTGGCGATACTTGCCAATGGAAAGGCAGAAAACGCCAAAATAAAGTATGGCACCCCGGCCTATCGCGAATTTCTAAAAGCCCTGACGAAACTGTGTAAAAACCTGGCATCCAAAATTGTCCTCGATGGCGAAGGAGCCACCAAGTTTGTCACTGTGCGGGTCCAGGGAGGCAAAACACGCAAGCAGGCATACCTCATTGCGAATTCGGTCGCTACTTCGTCTCTCGTTAAAACTGCTTTGTTTGGAGAAGACCCAAACTGGGGACGAATTTTTTGTGCTGTGGGGAACGCCGGAACACCATTTAACCCGGACAAGGTTGATATCTTATTAAATAAAAATCTACTTTTAAAAAACGGCAGCCCCACCAATTTGCCCCAAAAAAAACTGGAAAAAGCGATGCGACAACATGAAATCGACATCACTATAGATTTAAAATGTGGAAAAGAGTGGGAAGAAGTGTTGACCTGCGATTTATCCTACGACTATGTAAAAATAAATGCGGAATATACCACTTAGCTTGATAAAATTAATCTGCATGAATTCTTAAATCACGAATGCACACCCAACCAAATAAAACGGGTTAATTATCATTCGTTTTAACTTTTTTGAAGCACATATAGATGGCAATTCGACCTATTAAAAATTGTTTGGATCCGGTTCTGAGAAAGCAATGCGAGCTCGTTAAAAATATTGATGGCGAGCTAGTCACTTTGTCTGAAGATATGATTGAAACTACCCTTGCCGCTCCCGGCGTGGGCTTGGCAGCAAACCAGATAGGCATTCCCCAAAGAATTTTTGTAGTTAATTTTGGAATCGAAACAGATAAAGATGACTTGGTCACTCTCATCAATCCGGAAATCACAGCTATGGAAGGAAACGAGCTAGGCGAGGAGGGTTGCCTAAGTATCCCAGACGTGGTTGCTGAAGTGAACCGTGCGACTCAAATAGAAATAAAAGCAGTCGACCTGAACGGCAACGATATTCGTTATGAGGCCGATGGGTTTTTGGCCCGCGCCCTACAACACGAAATGGACCATCTTAATGGAATTTTATTTTGGGACAGCCTCGGCAAGGTAAAAAGAGATATCCTAAAACGAAAATTTAAGAAAAAAATCAAAGAGCAGGATGCATGAACATAGTGTTTATGGGGACCCCTGAGTTCGCGCTCCCTACATTAGAAAAACTCTACAACTCTTCCCATTCTATTATTTCGATAATAACCCAACCCGACCGGCCTAAAGGCCGAGGACAAAAGCAGGTTATCTCCCCAATAAAAAATTTCGCGATAGAAAATAATATTCCTGTATTGCAACCGGCAAGCGTCAATACGGAAGAATTTATCCAAACCTTACTCGAAAACCGGCCCGACTACATCATCGTTGTGGCGTTTGGGCAGATACTTCGTGAGGCGCTTCTCAAAGCTCCCAAACAATTTTGTATTAACCTGCATTCCTCCCTGCTACCAAAGTATCGGGGTGCGGCTCCCATTAACCGAGCTATCCTAAATGGAGACACTCTGTCCGGAGTTACGACAATGATTATGGATAAGGGAATGGATACAGGAGATATATTGCTGACCCGGGAAGTTCCTATCGAACCAAATGACGATGCCAAATCCCTACACGATAAGCTGTCAGAACGGGGAGGTGAACTGGTTCTAGAAACCCTCTCCCGTTTAGAAAAGAATAATATTTTACCCACACCCCAAAATTCTGACCAGGCGAGTTATGCTCCAAAACTCAAAAAGGAAGAAAGCCTTATCGATTGGGAAATGGATGCCATTAACATATTAAACAGAATACGAGGCCTGACACCCTGGCCGGGCACACATACTTTGTATAACGGGAAAAGACTTGGTATCTTAAGGGGTGAAGTCATTTCTGGAGAAGCTTCAGATCGACAGGGCCATGTTGAGAGGATTACCGATTCTGGCATTGAAATTGGCACAGGAAAAGGCCGATTGAAAATCACAGAACTCAAGCCAGAAGGAAAAAAAGCAATGGCCGTAAAAAGTTTTCTCTCTGGCTATAAAATTAATTGCGGCGATATATTGGGATAAGTTTTTTAAAATTCAAGAGGTCAATATGCCAAGAACTTTGGTTACAGGAGGGGCGGGATTTTTAGGATCGCATTTATGCGAGTACTTGCTGGATAAAGGGCACGAAGTGATCTGCATGGATAATTTGATCACAGGGTCGAAGCAAAACATCTCAGGCATAAAAAGTGGTGACTTTCATTTCGTCAACCATAATGTTTCAGAGTTTATTAGTTTGGATGGGGACTTGGATTACATTCTCCATTTTGCATCTCCTGCGAGTCCAATTGATTACCTTGAACTGCCAATACAAACTTTAAAAGTCGGAGCACTGGGAACTCACAATGCTTTGGGACTTGCTAAAGCAAAAAAGGCTGTTTTTCTACTGGCTTCAACATCAGAAGTTTATGGCGATCCTTTAGTTCATCCACAGCCCGAAGAGTATTGGGGCAATGTAAACCCCATAGGACCACGAGGTGTTTATGATGAAGCAAAAAGATTTGCAGAAGCCATAACCATGGCCTACCACAGAACTCATGGCGTCAACACCAAGATTGTTCGCATATTTAATACCTACGGACCAAGAATGCGCATCAAAGATGGTCGAGCAATACCAAACTTTCTCAAACAGGCACTGACCGGTGAAGACCTTACTGTATATGGCAATGGTTCACAAACACGTAGCTTTTGTTTTGTTACCGACCTGGTTGAAGGCATTTATCGTTTATTGATGTCAGATCAACATGAACCGGTCAACATTGGCAATCCCAATGAAATGACAATTCAACAAATGGCCGATAAAATTTTGCAAGCTACCCAAAGCAAGAGTAAAATCGTTCAGGTTCCTTTACCCGAGGATGACCCTAAAACACGGCAACCTAATATCAACCGCGCAAAAAAGTTGCTCGATTGGGAACCTAAAGTCAGCCTGGATGAAGGACTGGAGTCTACGTTGAAATATTTTAAACAACAGCTTAACTCTTCCTGAAATGACATGTCAGGAAAAAACTCAGCCTCAATCAAGCATTGGCCAGAAGACGAGCGCCCTCGGGAGCGGTTGATAAAATATGGTAGTAGCAGCATGTCCGATGCTCATTTACTTGGAATATTGATTGGGTCTGGAGATCGACGGGCCAAAAAAAATGCGGTGGATTTAAGCCGCGACTTACTAAATAAATTTGAAACCCTGGAAAATATTGATCAGGCCTCCATCACCGAAATTTGCCAGATCAAAGGAATAGGTGCCGCAAAAGCCGCACAAATAAAAGCGGCTCTGGAAGTTGGGAAGCGTATGGCCGCAAAAACTTCCGGAAAAAAAATTAAAATGAAATCCAGCAAGGTTTTCGTTGAACAATTTGCACCATTTTTAAAAAATTTAAAAAAAGAAATCGTAAAAATTGTGCTCCTTGATCCCAAACTTCAATTTATAAAAGAAATAACCATTTCCGAAGGTAGCTTAAATGCAAGTATCGTTCATCCCAGAGAAGTAATGATTCCGGCTATTAAAGAGTCTGCGGCATCTTTTGCTCTGATCCACAATCACCCCAGTGGGGATCCGACACCAAGCCAAAAAGATTTAGAAATCACTCACAGGCTCAGCAAAACCGGAAAGATTATTGGAATAAATATGGTCGATCATATTATCATCGGAGGAAACAAATTTTTCAGCTTTGCAGATGAAGGATTATTATAATAAGTTTAATTTAATGCCGCGAAAAACAATAAAATGGAACGTGTAAAAAATTTTCTTAATATAAGTGCCAATTTAAAAAAAACAGTGGCTGACACCCTTTCTTCAGAAATATTGGATGCCGCCAAAAAAATTAAAAACAGTCTGGACTCTGGTGGCAAATTGTTTTTGATGGGCAATGGTGGCAGTGCAGCAGACGCTCAACATATTGCCGCTGAGTTAATAGGTAGATTCAAAAAAGAAAGAAAAGCCATGCCAGCACTTGCCTTAACTGTCGACACCTCCTCATTGACTGCCCTGGGAAATGATTATGGGTTCGACACTATATTTGAAAGACAAATAGAAGCATTGGCGGGTAAAAACGATGCGGTTATTGGAATCAGCACCAGCGGTAACTCAGAAAACGTAGTTCGAGGTATTAATAAAGCAAATTCTATCGGCACATATACGATTGGACTTCTAGGAAACGACGGTGGAAAATTGAAGGACTTAGTAAACCTTCCCATTGTCATTCCATCCAATGATACCGCTCGAATTCAGGAGGTTCATATTACCATCGGTCATATTATCTGCGAAATTATTGAAGAAGAGTACTAAATGAAAGAACGATTTAAATATTTCTTTAATCAGAAAGAACGGCCAAAAGTTTTAGTTGTCGGCGATCTTATCCTTGATGAATACATTTGGGGAGGGATTAATCGGATATCACCCGAAGCGCCGGTTCCTATTCTAGAAACCCGATCAGAAACTCTTGCCTTAGGTGGTGCTGCAAACGTTGCAAATAACCTGGTGGCGTTGGGTTGCGAAGTTCATTTGTGTGGAGCTATTGGTCAGGATGAAAAAGGCGACAAACTTTTGCAAACGATCCACAATCGAACTATTCAGACCGAAGGAATATTCCGGTTTGTGCATCGACCTACAACTTCAAAAATGCGCATCATTGCGCACAACCAGCAGGTTCTAAGAATCGATAAAGAAGACAATCGGCCAATCACAGAAGAGACCGAAAAGAAACTCATCCAATATATAAACCAAACGCTTCCCGGTATGGATGGCGTGGTATGTTCTGATTATCAAAAGGGGATCCTTACTGAAAAAGTTATTCATGCCATCATGCATAGGGCAAAAAAATCTAAAAAATCTGTAATTGTCGATCCAAAAAGTTCTGACTTTTCGCTCTATAAAGAGGCTACGGTCATTACCCCAAATTTAAAAGAAGTAGCTCGTTCTGCTCCTATTAAAGTAACCGACAAAGAAAGCCTCGGTCGTGCTGCTGAATACCTTTTAAATCTTACTCGGTCCAAAGCCATTCTCATAACTCAAGGGAAAGATGGCATGACCCTTTTTCAAAATAAGGAAAAGCCTGTTTCCATTCCCACAGTTGCAAAAGAAGTTTACGATGTTACTGGTGCAGGAGATACCGTAATTAGTGTTTTCAGTATGGCTGTGTTTTTTGGTTTCGAATTCAAGGAAGCTGCCTGGCTTTCCAATATGGCAGCCAGTATCGTAGTTGGAAAAGTAGGAACTGCCGTGGTTACCTTAAACGAAATTAATGAATTTCTTCATGAAGAAATGCTTCGAACTTCTCACACTGTTTTAGAATTGGAAGAATTAAAAAAGATCGTTGGCCTCGCAAAAAGCTCAGAGAAAAAGGTCGTTTTTACCAATGGTTGTTTTGACATAATACATGGTGGGCATATTGAATTCTTGCAGAAGGCTAAATCACTAGGCGATATATTAGTGGTTGGACTCAACACCGATCAATCGGTTAAAAACTTAAAGGGAGAGGGGCGACCCATTAAAAATGAAAAAGAACGTGCAAACATTCTTTCCGCCCTTAAGTTTATTGACTACATAACACTCTTCGGCGAATCCACACCCGAAAAACTAATCCGTGAAATAAGACCTGATATTTTGGTTAAAGGGGATGACTACAAAATTGATGAAGTTGTGGGACGCGAAATAGTTGAAGGTTATGGGGCGCATGTAGAACTCATCCCAATTGTACAAGGTCACTCCACCACCATGACTCTGGAAAAAATTATCGCCAACCACCGGCCTTCAGAAGGGGAAAACGGAAAGTAGAATTGGTTTTACTTTGCTGCAAGTCATTTGCTTCCCCCTAGATGTTTTCCCGGAATAAGATATTCCTTTACATAATCCTCGATCCCATTTTCCAGTAACGTTACAGGTTGTAAGTAGCCGGCATTGTGAATTTTTTCTGTATCAGAGCACGTATGATATTGATACTGATTAATTATTTCTGAAGGCATTTCAATATATTCTATATTGAGTTGTTTGTTCATCGCTGCGAAAATTGCTTTTGCAATATCGTTCCAATTCCGAGCCTTCCCAGAACCCACATTAAAAATTCCACCAATATTTTTGTGCTCAAGAAAATGCAAAGTCATCGCCACCGCATCTTTTATGTATAAAAAATCTCTTTCCTGATCTCCATCCAAGTATTCGGGCTTATAAGACTTAAATAAACGCAGCTTCCCCTCATCTCGCACCTGAAGAAATCCTTTACGCACCATGCTTTGCATTTCCTGCTTATGATATTCATTCGGGCCATACACGTTAAAATATTTTAACCCCACTAGGTTTCCCAAAACACCTTGAGCTTGAGCCCATAGATCAAACTTTTGTTTGCTATCACCATAGAGGTTAAGAGGCTTTAATAATTTCAACCTCGATTCGTCATCTGAATAGCCATTTTCACCCGCACCATATGTTGCCGCACTGGAGGCATAGATAAATCGAATTGCTTTATCCAGGCAAAAGTTCGCAAGGTGTCGGGTGTATTCGAAATTATTTTTATTCAAAAATGATTCATTGGTTTCAGTTGTTGAAGAACAGGCCCCCATATGAAGAATGGCATCACATTTGGGAAGTTTTTTTTCCAAAACCTCTTTTAGAAAAACATCCTTCCCAACCAATTTTTCGAAAACAAGAGGATCGAGGTTATCTTGCTTCGCCGGATGGTCAACATCGTCAACCACCCAAATATTGTTGATTCCTTTTAAATTTAACCCATGGATCAGGGCACTCCCAATAAAACCTGCCCCACCTGTAACAACAATCATGTTTCGTTTTCTCCGGAATTTATTAATTCATCGGGGTTTAAAACTTCATAACTTAAAAAGTCTTTCAACCTACCTGCATCTTTATTTTTGGAATAATGCACATCCCGCACCACAACCGTACTCGCCCCTGAAGAAAGTGAAATAGTCGGATTTCCTTCCCGATAAAAAATACTACTTCCATAAGGGTGATCCAAGGTCCAACCATTAACTTTCCAAGCTGGATTATACTCTATTTGTTTATCCACCCATTTTCCAGCTGAATTTATCTACAAGCTGTCGCCTCTCTTCGGCTCCGTACAAACATAATTTGAGCTGTAAAGAGGCCTTTTCAACCTTGGAATTAATTTAAAACATTAATCTTAAGGCTTTATTTTACTCCAATTGGAATTTGGATATAGAGGTATCCAAAACTTTTTAGAGTTTTCTTTGATTTGATTATCAAGTATTTTTAATCGGCTTTGGGCGGATGGATGGGTCGACAGGTAGGAAAATATTTTTCTGGAATTCTTTTTCGTGGAACTGCTATTTTTACTAACTTCCAACCTCAATTCTTCTTTCATTAATTTTTCAAAAATTGACAGCATCCCCTGGGGATTTATTTTGGCATGCAACATCAGCTCCATCCCCTTTCTATCCGCTTCTAATTCCATTTTTCGACTAAAACCCAGAGTATTGATTTGCCCCGCTATACTGACTAGTCCATCCATTACCGCATTTGCATCTCCCATTACAAGAGCCAGCAACACTCCCGACGCAAAATTTCTCAGGATGCCCTGGGTAGAATGCTTTAGAAATATATGTTGCGCTTCATGTGCCAGAACACCTGCCAGCTCCTCAGGGGAATCGGCAAGTTTAAGCAAACCTTCAAAAATTATTATATTGCCACCTGGCAAAGCCAAAGCATTGACTTTTTTTGTCGGCAGAATATATATTTTAAGATCGTAGGGAGTTCCCTCAGGAACGCTTTGTTTTAGTAATCGAGTTATATTATTGAGTAACTGAATCACTTCGGGGTCAGGGTCTTTATCTACAGGGAAGGCTGACAAAACCATGTCTCCCAGTGTTTCTTCCCACACCACTGGAATTTTTTCCACAAAGTGATCTACAAAATAATTTGGAGCAATTTTTAACGCACCATAAAAAAATAATAACAGGACCAAAACCCCAGCCAAAAAAGTTTTCCAATTGAATGAGTTTTTTCTTCTTTTTCTAGAAAAATCTACAGGAGAAATTTTCTGAAATATTTCGAAAAAATCGGGATCTTCTACTACCAGAGTTTCCTGTTGTTTACCTTCAGGCAGGCGATGTTCAATTTGAAAAGGTACAGTTCCAGCAATCCAATGAATATTGGAGTAAAGCCACGTTAATGATAGGAGATCTGGACCTGTTAGGGAAATATGGTGGGGCGTTAATTCGATAAGAACCGGATGTTTTTGAGCACTTTGCCCATCAAACAGGGAACCTTTAAACTGCAGTCTTCGGGTAACCATGCCCGCTCCAGCGTGCAAAGAAAGATTTAACCGATGTCAATGGGGACATCTATCATATCCATGCCTTCTTCGCCAAAAGCACCGCTATCCTTCATTTCCTGAACAACGCGGTTGAGTTCAACGGTTCCGGCAAGAGTTAAATTATCAGAAATGAATTTTCTATTTCGGACCACAACCCAGGAATAACCCAGGCCCAGAGATAAAATAATTATAAAAAAATTACCGATTTTTAAATTGAAGTAATCCCGTCCCTTAATGGGAAAATTAAATGTCGCACCTCCAATGTGGGTATGCGACCAGAGATAGCGACTTAAATCTGCTTGGAACCAGAAAAGATAAAAACCCAGTGTTAAAGGAGTAAGTATCAGGGCAAAAATAAACTTTTTCAGAAAATCTTTTCCCTTGCCAGAAAAACGCATCTGAACATCTCCAAACCAGGAATTTTCGCGCCAAAAATTTTCTGTTTCCATTTTAAAATAAGGCCAATAAAGACCCAGGGTAAGAGGAACCGCAAGATAGCCCTTAAAATAAATCGAAAGGGCTTGCCGACCTTCCCCGCGAAATGAAAATCTTATTCCCCTCCACGAAGTTCTCGATAGACGATATCTCCAAGCCCCCACCATAAGAAAGGGTATCCACAACATAATAGCTCCTGTCGCAATATTTCCAACCAACTCCCCTTCCTTCCAACCAATTTCAAGATAGGTATAAGCACTCACCGCAACAAAAAGGAGAAAAATCAGCCCAAACCGTACCGCCCCTCTTAGCAACTCCCTGGCAGTGCCATGATAAGAAAATCGATCGCCAGCAAAAAGCGTTTGTGTCCAGAGATACTGCCGCACATTTGTCTTTGCCCAGAATCTATAAAACCCAAGAGTGAAAATGGTTTTGATTAGGTTGATGAAGTTGATGCCAAACAGGGTTCGGCCATCGCCTTGAAAGCCCATCCGGTAAGAGGATTCATTATTAGGCAGTGAGGATGCTTCGGGTTCTGGTTGGGCGGTAACAACGGGTTCTTGAAGGGGTTCCACTCCGTTTTTAACAGATTGGATATCTACCGAAAACCCAAGACCTCGCAAATACTTTGAGGCAATGGCGGCCTGTTGGTCGGAAATAGTATTTTCGAAATGCCAAGGAAGTCCCTGGCATAAAATTTCTACAACCGACAGACTCTTTTCCTGATCCAATCGGAAGACTTTGGATAGGTTCTTAGCAGCTTCTTTCTTACTTTCCCCTGACCATGTGTTTAACGTAATCTGACAACTCATTTTCGGGCCATCCTCCTTAACCGCCCTGATTTTCTAAAATTTCCAATAATCAATGAGGAACTAAAAGGTTGTAATAAATAATTCTAAACCATAAAATTATTTATTTAAAATCGTATGCCACTTTCTGTTCGGCCCAACCCAAAAAACCATCTTTGGTCGGATCGCCTGTAAAACCGGATGCTCCTTTAGCCCAGGTTTCGGGCTGATCCCAATTGTCGCCATAATGATACAAATACATTTTGGCTTTCACATCATCGGGCAACGTATTCAATTCCTGATAAGAAGAATGTACTCCACCATAAAATAATTGCGTATCGTGGAACATGACTTCTGCCATTTTACTAAACCGTATTGGATAATCCGCATCAAACATGGTGTCCCCAGAAATCCATACCCGACGATTAATGAATACACCTGAACACCATTGCGATTCATCAACGCTGATAGCCGTATCTGGAAAATGCCGCGTCCTCATTATTACCAACTCGATTGGACCGTGTTTGTATGACCAGAATTTTCTGCCATCTATCTCAATATTTTGAGGTCGTAAAATATTGAAAAAATCGTTTAGCTGCAGAGGTCGACCTTGATCTGCTTCACAGGATTCACAACCCCCCGCCAGGCTTTTACTCCATAGTAAATCTTGATAATCACGCAAAATAATCATATCTGGTTTTTCTGCGTTTGGAGTATATCGATTCATTAGGGCAACTTCTTCCAGGCCTCCAATATGGTCAGCATGACTATGGGTCGGGTGGTAACAACGTACTTTTAAAACACTCAATCCCACATCATTCAAAGCCAAAGGTCCCTGGGTGCCACAATCGATCAACACGTGATGGTCGCCTTGTATAATTAGCACATTAGACTGCCGTCGGCGTTTCGCAAAAGCCGAACCCGTGCCAATAAAAACAACGCGAAGATGTCCATCGGTGGTCAGGGGAAGAGACGAGCCATTTTTACAAATCTCGTTCACCTCGTACATATATTATCTCCTTAATTTCTTCCCGAAATTAATAGGTAAAAACCGCAAAAACGTTCAACGATGCATCATACATTAATCATGAAAAATGTATTGGAACACCGTAGCACAAAAACAGTGCTTCCGTCCATAACAGTTTGATTTTAAGGGCAAAATTACATTTCTATAAGAAAAAATATTGGTTTACCAATAATTTCTCTTCCATCTTAACCCATTGGCAAAAAGCGATTTTAGCCCGCGTTCTTTACTCGATTATAAATTTTGATTTTGCATTCCCCAGGCAACAAAAACTACTTCTTCAATTGCACTGTGGAATTTTGAAAAATTAAGTTATAATTCCTAATCCCCGGCTTACCGGAACAATAATATCCCTAATGAAATGAAACATTTAGTAGTGATTGTGGCGGGCTTGACAGACAAGCCGATCGCTGAAAAAGATAATAAAACCCCTTTGCAACTTGCAGAGACTCCAAATTTGGATGCGCTTGTACAAAAAGGTCAATGCGGCCCTGTACAAACCATTCCCGACAGCCTTCATCCCGGAAACGAAATTTCTGCTCTGGGTCTTTTCGGCTACGACCCGGAAAAATATAAAACCGGTCATGCTGCTCTAGACGCAATTGGACTCGGAGTAAAAATAGAACCCGATGAAATCGCATTATGTTGCGACCTGATAACCCTTCAACCCACCCACGACGATATGGTGATGAAGGATTATACGGGAGGAAATTTATCTAAAGAAGACTCCGAATATTTAATAAATGCTCTAAACGAGCAGGTGACGGATTCCCCAGTTACGTTTCATTGTGGAAAGAGTTACCATAATCTCGTAGTAATGAAAAACCCGCCGATACAGGAAAGGCTATCTCCACCCAACGAATTGATTGGCGAAGGCATCCGGCAGTTTATGTCACAAGGAAAAGAAGTTCGCGATCTTATTTTTATGATGAACCAGGCACAAATAATTTTGCACAACCTTCCTTACAATCAAAAACGTATCCAAGAGCAAAAAGACGCTGTTAACAGCATTTGGCTATGGGGAAATGGCGAGCTGCCCTCTTTACCCACTTTTGCCGAGAGGTTTGGAAAATCGGCGGCGGTAGTCACAGCATCAACAATGGTTAAAGGCCTTGCCAAACTTGCAGGGATGGAAGCTTTGGAAATAAACGGTGCCACCGGTTTCTACAATACGGATTATTCTGAAAAAGTAAAAACGACTTTGGCAGAACTAGAAAAGAATGACGTTGTTTTTCTCCATATCTCTGCAGGGGAAGAAGTTTCGCTTAAAGGCAATATTGACGACAAAATTCTTGCGATCGAAGATTTTGATTCGGAAGTTGTAAAACCAATTGCTCAAGCTCTTGAAACACAGGAAGAAACTAAACTGCTAATAGTGGTCAACCACGTAAGCTCGGTTGCATTGATGAAGTATGATCGATCTCCCGTACCGTATCTTATCTACTCTTCAAAATCAGAGGAGAAATCTTCTGGCTTAATCAAATACGACGAGCAAATTTTAGAATCTGAAAAGAAATTTAATTCAGCACCCGAATTGATAGAAGCATTTTTAAATAACCAATTATGAATAAGTCTCTGGTAGTACAAAAATACGGTGGCACATCTGTTGGCACCCTTGACCGCATTCAACATGTGGCCCAAAGAATCGCACGTATCCGGGAAACTGGGACCCAGGTAGTGGTTGTCGTCTCAGCGATGGCAGGCGAAACCGATAAGCTGGTAAAAATGGCACGCGAAATTTGTGACAACCCGGAAAGAAGAGAGATGGATCTTTTACTCTCCTCGGGAGAAAGAATTTCAAGTGCCCTGTTGACCATGGCTCTGCAATCTCGTGGGGTATCAGCAATCTCAATGACGGGCAGGCAAATTGGATTGCAAACAGATAGCGTACACACCCGTGCGCGAATCAAGCAAATCGATGCAAAAAGAGCTCGCCAAGCTTTAAAAGAAAATAATGTTATTGTTGTAGCGGGTTTCCAAGGCATCAATGAACGCGGCGATGTTACGACACTTGGGCGGGGAGGCTCAGATACTTCTGCCGTTGCATTGGCCGTTGCACTGGGAGCTTCTCAATGTGAAATCTATACAGACGTCGATGGTGTTTATACTGCAGATCCCAGAATGGTACCGAAAGCAAAAAAGCTGGATGTGGTATCGTATGATGAAATGCTGGAAATGGCCAGCCTGGGTGCTAAAGTTTTACAGATACGTTGTGTTGAATTTGCCCATAAATTTCAAATGCCCTTGGTTGTTAAGTCCTCTTATATCGAAGGGGGAAAAGGAACGTTGATCTGCGAGGAGGATCCAAATATGGAACAGCCGGTGGTTTCCGGAATTATGTACGATAAAAATCAGGCGAAAATTACCTTGAAAGAAGTCCCCGATCAGCCGGGTATAGCAGCAAACATATTTGGATCCATTGCTGATGCCGGTCTTTCTGTGGACATGATCATCCAGAATATAAGTGCCGAAGGCCATAC
>Ga0233439_10000537_pt1 | contig 56091 bp, 49 predicted proteins | sample SI_123_September_6_FD_182713 | JGI IMG/M metagenome (GOLD analysis project Ga0233439, IMG submission 182713) | Seawater microbial communities from Saanich Inlet, British Columbia, Canada - SI_123_September2016_100_MG | ecosystem: Environmental > Aquatic > Marine > Inlet | place: Canada: British... | reverse complement strand
GCTTGAAAGCCGTCGTCTGCGAGTTCGCGATGTTGCCGGAGATATTTTCCAGCGCATAGGACTGAGCACGAAGACCCGCGACGGATGTGGTGAGAGCGCCAAAGAGACCCATTACATTATCTCCAACTTCGACCCGGGCGGCCTACCGGTGCCCAACGTTCACGGCCGCATTCGAAGAAGAGATCGCAAGCGCTGTGCCAACAGCAATAATTACGAAAAATCAGTCACTTAAAAGAAACGCCCCGGCCAAATGACCGGGGCACAATTGCCTAGCGGGCAAGAATTGCCGCGCGTATCAGGTCGTCGAGCCGGCCGCGGGCTTGAAGGTCAGCGCCAGTCCGTTCATGCAATAACGCAGCCCGGTCGGCTTCGGACCGTCGTCGAACACATGACCGAGGTGGCCGCCGCATCGCCGGCAAAGGGTTTCGGTCCTCACCATCATGAAGGTGCGATCGGACTTCTCGACAATGGCGTTGGGCAGCGCCTGATAGAAGCTCGGCCAGCCGGTGCCGCTTTCAAACTTCGTCTCCGAGGCGAACAGCGGCAGGTCGCACCCGGCGCAGGTGAAGGTTCCCTTGCGCTTCTCCTTGTTCAGCGGACTGGTGAACGGGCGCTCGGTGCCGGCTTCGCGCAGCACATGATACTGGGCGGCACTCAACTGCTTGCGCCACTCTTCTGGCGTTTTCTCGATCTCGAATTTTTCGGCGGATTTTTCGCCCGCGATGGCGCTGCCGCCAAAACCGAGCCAGCGGAATGCCGAGAATGCAGCGAGACTCATCGCGGATGCGAGCAGGATACGGCGGTCGATCATCGTCAAAGCTCCGTGCAGGTCGGGAAACAGGCTGTCCATCACGATCTACGGTCCCCGTCGCGAAAAGTTACAGCATCGCACTGGCGAGAGGCTCACTTTCGCGCGAGGTGGGAACGTCCCGCTAGGCCCGCCTGTTCCTTGAACCCCGATGCCGGCAGGTTATTCACCCGCCTCGCCCGTCACGCGCCGCCCTGACCGCGGCGATCTTCATGCATCGCCGCCGACGCCTGCTGCCTTGCAAAGGAGGCCTGCGCCCTTGCGGATGCGATCCTCGCCTCTCGCGCATACTCCCGCGCCTGTTCCCGGCCGCGGGCGCGTTCGCGAAATCGCGACAATGCGCCGGCCGCGGCAGATTGGCCGCGCGACCATAGATCGATCGCCTGCCCCGCGATGCGTCCGGCCGATCCGCCGGCCCACACCAGTTCGAACGGCGAAAACAGCCGCCAGCGGTCGTCACCCGACAGAATGCTGCGCGCCAAAAGCTGACCGCCCATCGCCGTCGTGTTCAGTCCCTGACGGCCGAAGCCGCTGAGAATCCAGAGACCCGGCTGAACTTCGCCGATCTGCGGCATGCCGTGCACCGTCTGGCCGAACATCCCGCCCCAGGTGTCTGCGGTCTTGACCGGACCCAGCTTCGGGAAAATCGCGGCGATGCGGCCCTGGATGCGCCTGGCATAGCGTCGCGGATCGCCCTGCCAGGTCGTCTCGGGACTCGACCACAGCAACCGATCGCCATCGACGACGCGAAAATGATCGATGCCGTGAGTATCCGTCACCGATCCCTGAAAGGCCACCGCGCCGGCGAGCCGCTCGCCAAGCGGCTCCGTCAACGCAACGTAGCGCCATGTCGGCAACAGCGTCGCGGCGAGACGGCGGCTGGGCGCGCCGATATGCGCATTGCCCGCAAGCACGACATGAGAGCAGCGCAGCTTTGCCGACGGCGTAAAGACGCGCTTGCGGATACCGGCGGGATCGATGCTGACCACCGGCGTGTCCTCGAAGATCCGCACGCCTTCGCTTTCCGCGAGCGCCGCCAGGCCGTGCACATATGCCCGCGCGTCGATCTGAAACGCCTTCGGAAAATGAATCGCATGAAAGTAGCGATCGGTCTTCAGCGCCTCGCGCACGCGGTCGGTCTGCCAGCCTTCGAGCTCTGTGCCGAAATCCTCACCGAGCGTCTGCAACCGGCTGATGAGCTCGTCACCGGCATCGACCCTTGAAACTTCAAGCGCGCCTTCCGTCAGCGCGATATCCGGCATGCCGGACGCTGTGGCGCGGACGTAATCGGCGCCCCCCTGCGCAAGTTTCCACAAATCGCGGGCATCTTCGAAACCAACGCGTTCGATCAGGTCGGACGCCGCGATGCCATATCCGGGCATCACCGTACCGAGATTGTGGCCAGAGGCATTCCAGCCGATGCTTCGGCCTTCGAGCAACGCCACGCTCGCGCCCCTTCGGACCGATTCAAGCGCCATGGTCAGGCCGGCCAGCCCTCCTCCAATGACGCAGATATCGACATCGAGATCGAACGTCAGCCCCGGACGGTTAGACACATTCGCCGGAGGATTTGCAGAAGGTTCTTCCATGCCCTTATTCCGGAAATCGCAGGCCGTGAGGCATCTGTTTTCTGGGTGTAACGGCACTCGCATCCGTCACATTGTTCTGCGTAAGCTTGTACACTATTCCGCGCCGTGCCCTAGTGTCCTGAATCCCAAGTTCGCTTCATTTTTCAGAAGCTTCTGTGCGAACTTGGAATTCAGGACACTAGCAATAGTAAATTCTAGTGTGGCTTTGGTTCGCAAGTCCGCAAAAACGCGCTGCAAATTTGATGCGGACTTACGAACCGCTACACTGGCGCCCGAAATCCTAAGCTGGCAACGTTTTCGACGCTTGCCGCGCAGACCGAAAACGAGATCGCGACATGCGCCGCCTGATCCTGCTCCGCCACGCTAAAACCGAGCGGGACGCCCCCTCGGGCAAGGACCGGGATCGCCGCCTTGACGAACGCGGCCGGCACGACGGCGCTGAGATCGGACGCTGGCTCGCGCTTCAAGATTATCGCCCCGACCTTGTGCTGGTCTCGACCGCAACACGCACCCAGGAAACCTGGGACCTGCTGCGCACGACAATGCCGTCCGCACGCGTCAAGCATTTACCGGAACTGTACGGAGCCGATCCGTCTGAACTGTTGAGAGCTGTTCACGGCGCGGCGAAAGCAGACCCGCAATGCCTGATGATTCTCGCGCACAATCCCGGTCTGCATGAACTGGCGCTTGCGCTGGTTGCCAGCGGCGACACGGCCGGGCGGCACGGGTTGGCCGGCAATCTGCCAACCGCGGGGGTCGTCGTGATCGATTTCAAAATCGACCACTGGGACGGTGTCAGATTTCGCGGCGGGCGCCTCGAACGCTTCGCCAGCCCCAAGCTCCTGAGAGAATGGTCGGACGACGCTTAAGACCAACACAACTGGACGACCTTGCATCTTGCCGCCAACGACTTCATCGTAAGCGATCCATCGAGCGGAGAGACCGATGTTCCAGTCCATTCTCGTCCCCATCGACCTTGCCGATACCGATCTCGCAAAGCCGGCCATCGAGACCGCGGCTTCATTATCGAAATCGTCCGGCGGCACCGTGCGGCTGGTCAATGTGATGCCGATGACGCCCGTGATGCTGGCTGAGTATGTCCCGCCCGATTTCGACATTCAGCAGCGCCAGTCGTCAGAAGAAGCGCTGGCAATTGTTGCGCGCGAATCCGGAATTGAAAGCCGGCGCATTTCGGTCGTCGTCCGTCAGGGCGGCATCTATCACGAAGTGCTCGAAGAAGCCGCCGACATCGGCGCCGACCTGATCGTGATGACGTCGCACCGGCCGTCGATGCAGAGTTACTTTCTCGGTTCGAATGCCGGTCATGTCGTCCGCTATGCAAAATGCTCAGTGCTTGTGGTGCGGCACTAACGCGCAATTTTCGTGGCCCGGACTGGCTTCTCTCCGACATCATCGTCCGCTATGGTCGGGCGCCGTCGGAGGGTGATCCCCATCATCGGGCGGTAAGGTTTGGCCGGGCCGGCCAACGATGCCCGGCCGAGCTGACCGCCTGTTTTCTTACGGCAAGACGTCCTTTGGCAACGCGTCGAACGTGTAACCGCGCGGCCGGTTGCGCCGCATGAAGCCCCCGATCTGCCAGACAAACCAGCCGCCGAAGCCCGCCAGAAACAGGGCGCCAGCGAATTCGGCTGTGACCAGCGCACGAACGAACAGACCCAAAATCGAGATGCCGATTAGCGCCATCACAACAAGCCCCGCCATGTACAGCACCGGATTGATTCCAGCCGTCAGGCGGGCGCTGCTGTGCACGCTTGCCAAGCGGCGATGCAATTCCGTGATGAAAGCGCGGTAGTCATCATCCTGACGCGCCATCTGCGAGATCGAGTGCCACGTGGTCGAGAAGATCTTGATGCTTTGGCCGCTCAGCGTCTCGATATCCGCGCGAAACCGCCACGCCTGCATCGATGCCGGACGGTATGAAAGCCGGATGGCGGCAATGCTCTCCAGCGGCCACAACTCCGTCCTGGTCGCCTGCACGGTCAAGCCTGCATCAGAGAGCGTGAGCTGTTTCGCCCCGCCCGCAAGCGAGGACTTGAACAGATAGTGCGTCCCGTCGCCGGTTGCCGATCCCGCGGCTGGCGATTGACGAAGAGATGTAAGCAGTCCCGACAGCATCGAATGTCCTCAGTCCGGCCGTGCGCGCCCTGCTTGCACCCTGCCCGGACTTTACCTTACAAGATGAAGGACACGATCAGAAACGAATGCGCGCAACCGCAGCCCCGGCGAACATCTCGCACCATGGCAAAACCGGCCTATTTCTCACGCCACATCGTTCTCGCCGGGTCGATCCTGTTCGGCGTGCTGCTTGCGCTCGGCATCCACATCATCATCCAGCGCTTCAATCTTAATCTCGGCGACCTGTGGCGGACGGACGTTCCGGAATTGATCCCCGCGCGTGCGGCACTGGCATGGTGGCTGATCGGAGGGGTGGCGTTTCTCGCCGGCTTCATCTCGGCCTCGCTGATGAGCAGCGCGGTCTCGGGGCGGATCTCGCTGCGCCTGCGTCAATTCCTGATCGCCGTCGGCGTTATCATGCTGGCGGCCGCCGGTCAGGCCGCGTCCGCGCCGAGCCCGATTCCCACCCTGTCCGGCGCGCTGGCTGGTCTCGCGGCGCTCGGACTTGGCGCCGTGATGTCGCTATGCGGCGCGCAGTTCGCATTGCGCCGAAGCTGATCCTGAAGTTGCGCGAATGCCGCGCGGTTTGCGCCAACGCGGCGATTTACCTCACGGCTTCTCAATCCAGAGCAGGACGCAATCGGCCTGGTTGGCGGCCTTCAGGTTGATGCCACCAGCGGGCCGTAACGCGTGATCTCATAATGCTCGGCTGCCTGCGCCGCATTGATCAACGCCGCGTCGAGCACTTCCTCGTCCTTGAGCTAATTGCCATTGGCTTTTTCGGCGAGTTTTTGAATCGCCTTCACAAGTTGCTTCTAGGCGCAATAGACGTCCTGAAGCTGATGCACGAACAGATCGTCCAGCGTCTTGATGTCCCTTGTAAACAGTCCCATCGCCGTATCCTCAGCTTGTGAGAATCTCAGGGGACGCGATAACGCTGCCGTCCATTGCGACGGCCCGTCAATGCGCTCGAGCGTGATGGCTGTCTAACGGCGCGCATTGACTGATGTTCCGAAAATCCGATGCGAAGAATCGGCAATAATCGATGGAACAGAACGACCGGATCGGCCTTTCAAACAGCATGTTCATTCCCCACATGGGACAGACCGGATCAACGCAGGGCCGGTCCCTAATATGAAGCGCAGATGACGGTCCTTAGACCCCGTTTATCAGCCAAAACCGTTATTCGCGCTGCACAACCGCCCTATTTTCCAAGCGCGGGATTTCGCGTATGAGTACCGCCGCAGCCGCTTGCTCACTGTCGCCTCAATCGGCTTTTATAAGTTTCGCGCCCTGCCGGGAGGACGAATGCAACAATTGTTGAGCACGCTTGGGCGTGTCTTCAGGGAACGAATTGGCTGGAAACGGGTCGGGATCGTCGCCAGTATTGTCATCGTTTCCATTGCGATCATGCATTTGTTCCGCACCCTCAAGGGCGTGGACACCGCGATCGTTCTGACAGCGCTCGCCGAAAAGTCGCAGGGCCAGATCGCGCTGGCCGCATTGTGCGTGCTGGGTGCGTTCTTTACCCTGACATTCTACGACCTGTTCGCGCTGCGTACGATCGGCAAGATGCATGTGCCTTACCGTATCGCCGCGCTGTCGAGCTTCACCAGCTACACCATCGGCCATAACCTCGGCGCCACCGTTTTCACCGGCGGCGCAATCCGCTTTCGCATCTATTCCGACTGGGGACTAAGCGCGATCGATGTCGCGAAAATCTGTTTCATTTCCGGCCTGACATTCTGGCTCGGCAACACCTTCGTGCTCGGCATCGGAATGATCTGGCATCCGGCCGCAGCCTCCTCGATCGATCTGCTGCCTGAGAGCGTCAACCGGTTGATCGGCATCGGGTTGCTTGCCGGCATTGCCGTGTATCTCGCCTGGATCGCGACAGGACATGGCCGCCGCAAACTCGGCAAGGACGGCTGGAAGGTCCATCTGCCGTCCGCGCCGCTGACCGCGCTGCAAATCCTGATCGGCGTTGTCGATCTCGGCTTCTGCGCGCTTGCGATGTATCTTCTCGCACCATCGAGTCCTGACCTCGATTTCGTAACACTCTCGGTCGTGTTCATTCTCGCCACGCTGCTCGGCTTCGCCAGTCACGCACCGGGAAGTCTTGGCGTGTTCGACGCGGCGATGCTGGTCGGCCTGCCGATGCTCGGCAAGGAAGAGTTGCTCGCATCGCTGCTGGTGTTCCGCATTCTGTACTTCCTGATCCCGTTCGCCACCTCGATCACGATCATGGGCATCCGGGAGCTCTGGCTGAGCGTCATCCTGCCGTGGCAACAGAGCCGCAAACTCCGGCCCGCACCCGCTGTCGCACAATCGTCACCGCCGCAATCGAAGCCCAAGCAGGCGGCGGAGTAATCCGCGCACAAAGATGTGGCTTGTGGGGTCCCAGGGCGTATTCTACGTTTTGGGTTCGCCCCACATTTTGGCCTTATCCATCGGCTTCAAACCAGCATGATCCAGTCGCGCGTCATCCGCTTATCGCTCAAGGTTAGGCTCCTGATTGGAGCGTTCTTGATCGCCGCGCTCGGCAGCGCAATGGCGGGCCTTGCAGGCGCGCAGACGCCTCCCGCTGCGGACCCATCCGTCGCCCAGCCGCCGCTCGCGCAGCAGCCCGCCGTGCAACTCAGCACGACGATGCAGATTTCGTGGGAAGTCCGTAATCGCTTTCGGCTGTTTCGCGAAGAGCGCGACTTCAAGCTCCAGGTGGATTCGCTCAGCGGCCGCAGCATTCTTGCCGCCGAGCAGACTTTGGCGGCGCAGAGCGACGGTCGCGGCTGGGCACGCAACACGCTCGGCCGGCTTTGCATCGACCCGGCGGGACGCGTCAGCGAACCCTGCACCCGCGACGGCGTGAAGGAAAGCTATCTCACGCCGGTCGATCATCCGGTCACGGTTCGCCTCACCGGCACCGTGCCGGTCGGCGCGATCTGCGCATGGACCTTCGAGGACGGGGATCCGCCGCGGCAGTCGACGCTCGACTGCGCCGAGCCGATCAACCTGCGCATCCGCTACGGCCGCCCCACCCCTGTCACCGTCGATATCTCGAGCGGGTCGGAAGCGCCGCAGCGAGCCACAACACAGATCGCAGTGCGCGACATCTTCATCGCGGGTCTCGGCGATTCCATCGCGTCAGGCGAAGGCAATCCCGATCGGCCGGTGGCGCTCTCCGACGAAGGCTTCTGCTTCCGCTCTTATCTCGGTGGCCCCGCCGGAATGTATTTCCGCCCCGGTCGCGCCGGCTTCAAGGGCGCGCGCGCCTGCGATACGTCTGACGGCGCCAGCCTGCAGAACTGGCAGCGCGCCGGTGCGCAATGGTTCAACCCGGCGTGTCACCGCTCGCTCTATAGCTACCAGACCCGCATGGCGATCGCGCTGGCGGCGCAGAACCCGCAGATCGCGGTGACCTATCTGCCGCTGGCCTGCACCGGCGCAACCATCGCCGAAGGCATGTTCGGATCACAGCGCGCTCGTGAATGTATCGTCGGAAAGAACGGTTTGACCTGTCAGGGTACGGTGAACGCGCAGGTTGCCGAGTTGCGCGAAGCGCTGACCGCCGCCACGCGGCGGCAACCGGACCGGCAGCTCGATCTCATCCTGCTGTCCATCGGCGCCAACGACATCGACTTTTCGGGGCTGGTCGCCGACGTTATCGTAGAGCGTCAAACCGAGCGCGCACTGTCGCGGCGAACCGGCGTTCTCAGTTCGGTCGATGAAGCGCGGGGCGTCCTGCAAAGAGATCTTCCGCGGGATTTCAGCAAACTGCGTCAGGCATTGAAACCGCTCGTCGGCGGCGACCTGTCACGCGTCGTCTACACCTCTTACGCAAATCCGTCGCTGGCGAACGGCGCACCTTGCCCCGGCGGCCGTGGCGGCTTCGACATTCATCCATCGTTCAACGCCGATCCGCAGCGTCTCGCCGATGTGACGAATTTCGTCCAGAGCGAATTCCTGCCGCAGATCAAGCGGCTCGCGCTGTGCAGCGGCGGCGTGCTGTGCGGCGACAGCACCCGCGACCGCATGACCTTCGTCGACCAGCATCAGGAGGCCTTCGCCCAACACGGCTTCTGTGCGCGCGCGGAAACCGATCCGCCGTTCGACCGTGAATGCTTTTCGGCAAAAGGCGACAGTTTCGTCGCGGACATCGTCGATGGCGCGAACAATCCTCTGGTCTGCGGCGCGGCCGCCAGCGACTTCCGCGCCTACGCGCCGCGCGCGCGCTGGGTCCGCGACGCCAACGACAGCTACTTCACGGCGATGACCTATCCGCAGGCCGCGAAGGCGCCGAACCAGCCGGGCGACATTCATGATGCGACGTGGGGCGTGCTGTCGGCAGTATACGGCGGCGCAATCCATCCAACCGCAGAAGGCCACGCCGCCATGGCGGATGCGGCACTCCCCGCCGCAAAGGCGGTGCTCGGGCTTGGCCTCTCCGAAAATCCGGTGACCAGCGAACCGATCTCACCGATGCCGCAGCAGCAGACCCGTTAAACCGCTCTACTGACAGCTTGGAAATTCGAACGTCCAGTTAACACCGGCGGGAGAGAAATCGAGCGTGCCGACGCCATTCAGCGCACGCGGCACGATCTGCTCGATCACCACGTGGCCAAAGCCCCGGCGTTGCGGCGGCGCGACGACGGGCCCTCCGCTCTCGCACCATCGCACGTGAACCTTATCGCCCGCATCATTGAACAGCCATTGGATCGAAACCTTTCCGTCCGGAGCCGACAGCGCGCCGTGTTTCGATGCATTGGTGGCCAGTTCATGAAAGGCCAGACCAAGATTCTGCACCGCATCGGGTTTGAGAATAATCGGCGGTCCCACGACCTCGATGCGTCCCTCGACGGTTTCGTGAAACGGTTTCAGCTGCGCCGAGACCAGATCGCGGAACGACGCACCATGCCAGCTGTCCCTCACCAGCAGATCGTGACAGTGCGCAAGCGCCGTCAGGCGTTCCGAGAAACGCGCCTGATACTGCGCTACGTCACCAACTTGCCGGGCGGTCTGATTGGCAACGGCCATGACAACGGCCAGCAGGTTCTTCGTCCGATGCGACAGTTCGTCGATGATGAAGCGGATATGCTCCTCGCGTCGTATCTGCTCGCTGATGTCGATATGGGTGCCGATCCAGCGGTAGATGATGTCATTGGTGTCGCGAAGCGGAATGACGCGGGTCAGAAACGGACGGTACTCACCGTCCTTGCCGCAGAGCGACAATTCCATCTCGAATGCCGTACCGGTCGCGAGCGATCGCGCCCAATGTTCGCTTGCCTTGCGAGCGACAGCGGGATCGAGGAGCTTGTTCCAGTCGCGGCCGAGAATTTCCCCCGCCGGGATGCCCGTGTAGCCGTACCAGTGATTGTTGAACCAGAATATCTTGCCGTCGGCTTCGGCCATCCAGACGAGTTGGGGAATGGAATCCGCCAGCGTGTGAAATTGCTGTTCACTCGCCTTGAGCGCCGCCTCTGCGCGCTTGCGCTCGGTGATCTCCTCAGCCGCGACATTGATCCCTACGATCTCGCCATTTCGACCGTGCAGCGGATGCCAGTAGGTGACCCACGAGCGCTCATCGACCTGATCGGCCCGCTGCCCCGCGACCTCGATTCCCGTGACCGGTTCTCCGCTTTCGACAATCGACCGGACGATGGCTTCGACCGAGTCGGCCAGGGCCGGAACGCACTCGCGAACAGTGCGGCCCAGATGACCTTCAACAGAGATGCCGCAAATTTCCGTCAGGCGCTGGTTGATCTGGAGATAGCGGCAGTCGGTTGAGAGAAATGCCAGACCGATCGGGGCGCTGTCATAAATCAGCTGCAAGGCGGGCTGCTGCGAAAACGGCAGACCGAAAAAGGGCGACGACTGCCTCCCGGCGAACGCATCGTGATGCGAATTCTTCGACAACGATCCCTCCTGCCAAGGGTGTACGGTTCGTCGAACGTCGGCAAATTTTACAAAGCGTGTTGGGCGAGTTTCCCGCTCTAGTTCATCGCAGCATGAGCGCTCATGCGCGATTGATCAATCGCAACTTGTATCAAAATCGACCCGAAATCCGGCGAATTGGCGACGCCGCCTCGCCGGAGGGATACCCCAATTGGGTCAATTTACCCCGAGCTTCTTCTGCAGGCTCGACGATGAGGTCGTGTACTGGAACACGACGCGCTTGTCCGGGAAGACATAGCGGCTCGCCTTCTGCGCCATCAGCGCACCTTCATGGAAGCCCGAGAGAATGAGCTTCAGCTTGCCGGGATAGGTGTTGATGTCACCGATGGCGAAGATGCCGGGCACGTTGGTCTCGAACGCCTCGGTATCGACCGGCACGAGATTATTCTCGAGCTTGATGCCCCAGTTCGCGACCGGGCCAAGCTTCATGGTCAGTCCGAAGAACGGCAGCATGGTGTTGCACTCGACCTTGAAGATCTCGTTGTCGTTGCCCTTCACCGTGGCGCCCGACAACACGCCGTTCTCGCCTTCGAGGCCGGTCACCTGCCCGAGTTTCATATCCATTTTGCCCGCCGCAACCAGTGCGCGCATCTGATCGACGCTATGCGGCGCTGCGCGGAAGTCGTCACGGCGATGCAGCAGGGTGACGCGCTTCGCGATCGGCTGAAGATTGAGCACCCAGTCGAGCGCGCTGTCGCCACCGCCGACGATCAGCAGATCCTTGCCGCGGAACTGCTCCATCTTGCGCACAGCATAGAACACCGAGGTGCCTTCATAGGCCTCGATGCCCGGCACCGGCGGGCGCTTCGGCTGGAACGAGCCGCCGCCTGCCGAGATCACCACGACCTTGGTTTCGAACACCTGCCCGGCATCCGTGGTGACGCGAAACAGCGGATCGCCGATCTTCTCGATGGTCTCGACCATTTCATTGAGATGGAAGGTCGGATTGAACGGCTTGATCTGCTCCATCAGTGCATCGGTGAGGCCCTGCCCCGTCACCATCGGAATCGCCGGAATGTCGTAGATCGGCTTCTCCGGATAAAGCTCCGCGCACTGACCGCCCAGCTTGTCGAGAATATCGACCAGATGCACTTTCATATCGAGCAGGCCCAGTTCGAACACTGCGAACAGGCCGCAAGGGCCGGCGCCGATAATCAGGACATCAGTTTTGATCGTGACGGTCATGCTCGTTCCGGTCTTTGATGGAAAGAAATGGAGGTGCGGGAGCGGAAGGTGCCGCTTTTAGGGGCATTGTCTAGCCAAGACGGCCCCTCGGGGGAAGGGATTTTCGGCTGGCGGCCCTGCGCCATCGGCTTGTGACGCCCGGCTTTTTTCAGGTAAGGGTGCATAAATCCGGAGACTTATTCCTTGAACGCGCCGACCCGCCCACAGTCCAGCTTCAAGCTGGAAGATTACCCGTTCCGCCTGGCCGACAACGTCCGCTATGGCGACCTCGATCCCAACAAGCACGTCAACAACGGGGTGTATTCGACCTACTTCGAGACGGCACGCGTCACCCTCCTGCGCAGCGGCGACCGCGGCCTGATGCCGAAGGGCCTGAGCTGGATGCTGGTGCATCTGGCGATCGACTTCCGTGCCGAAATGCACTGGCCCGGAAGCTTCGAACTCGGCATCGGCGTCTCGAAGCTCGGCCGCACCTCGGCGCGATTCCAGCAGGTGGTGTTTGCCGGCGATGTCTGCACCGCCTCCGCCGAAGCTGTCACCGTCCTGGTCGACGCCCAAACGCGCAAGCCGACGCCACTGACCCCCGCCATCATCGAACGGTTTCAGCCATGGCTCTTGCGGGCATAAAGCAGCACGCCCACAGCGATTGATGTTGCCGTGGCCATCGTCTGCCTCTAAAGCTCCTGTCGAAATTCAGAGGCAAACGGACAGTTTCCGTCATGCTCATCTTCTCGACCGACGACCTGCGCCCACATGAGCGGTTCGATTACTGGTGCGAAGTGCGCGCCCGTAACCTGTTTGGCGTGACGATCTCGCTGAAGCAGGAAGAACGGCAGAACTTTCGCGGGCAGTTCTCGGCCAAACCCGTCGGCGGTGCGGTCCTGAGCCAGATGCAGGCGTCGCCCTACAGCGTGTCGCGCACGGCCGCCGATATTTCCCGCGCGTCGAACGACAGCCTTTGCATCTATCAACAGACCGGCGGCGCAAGCTGGTTCAACAGCCAGGCCGGCGGCGAGTTCGTGGTGCGGGCCGGTGAGTTCGCCATCAGTCATGCGGATCTGCCTTACCTGACCCGGCCCACCATGTCCCACGGCTTTGATCTGCGCGTCCTGAAGATCCCGATGGCCGGGCGCACGGCGCTCACTCCTGGCGCGCTTCGTCTCGCGCCCGCACCACTGCACAACGATCCGCGTCTGACGGCGCTGATATCCGCCTCGTTCGCCGCGCTCGTCGCGGACTCCACGAGAAGTCCTGGCTCCGATTTCGATCTGGCCGTCGCTCATCTGGCACAGCTGGCGCTGCTGGCCCGAAGCTCTGTTGCGACCGGCTCGCCGGACAGCCGCGCCGCACTGCGCTTCGGGTATCTGCAGGCAGCCCGCAATATCCTCGCGCGCGACCTGCATCGGCCGGACCTGTCACCGGCATTCGTGGCCGGTACGCTCGGTATTTCGTTGCGGCAGCTGCACCTTCTGTTCGAGCCGACCGGCTTCTCGTTTGCGCGCACGCTGACGGCAATGCGGCTGAAAGAAGCGCGGCGGCGGCTCGAGACCATGCCGGCGCGCTCGGTCGCGGACATCGCCTACGCCTGCGGCTTCGACAGCATCGCGACATTCTATCGCGTGTTTCGTTCGACCTTCGGCATGACGCCTGGCGATGTCCGGATGGCTTCTCGCAACGCGTGAATCCTTGCGGCCGCTGTCCGCCACGGCCTGAAAAGGATTAACCTTTCTGCATCCGGGTTGTGAATCTGCGCGGAATGAGAAGACGGGCACGCACCGATCTGCCACATGGAGCCGACACATCAAAGCCCCGCACACAGGCGGGGCTTCGCGTCGGATTTCATGACGTAAGTACTTACTGCCTACGTATTTTCAGCGCTTCTTTTCATGACCTAAAAATTTCCCGCTGCCCGCTGCCCGCAGCCGGTATTACGCCTGACGCTCCGGTGTCGTCAGCGTGAGACCTTCGAGGTCGTCGGTGACCTTGATCTGGCACGACAGGCGCGAATTCGGCCGCACGTCGTAACCGAAGTCGAGCATGTCCTCTTCCATCGGCGTCGGCGAGCCGACCTTCTCGCGCCAGGCTTCATCGACATACACATGGCAGGTCGCGCAGGCGCACGCGCCGCCGCACTCAGCCTCGATTCCGGGAATGGCGTTGCGGATCGCCGCTTCCATAACGGTTGCGCCGGCGTCCACGTCCACGGAACGGGTGGTACCTGTGTGATCGGTGAAGTTGATTTTGACCATGATTGTCGTGCTGCCCGGATAATTCAGATTGAGCAGTCGTATAACGGGTCAATCCACGGGATGCTAGTGATCCGGTTCTGGCATTCGTATCATAGCCTTAGCGGGCACGTTTACGAGTGCCAGAACCAAAGGATGACTAGAATCTAGTTTGCCAGTGTCCTTTCGTATCCGACGTTCGCTCGGGAGCTGCTGCAAAGTGAAGCGAACGTCGGATACGGGACCCTGACACTGGCGGGATAAAAGCGGTGCGGGAAAAGACCCGATCAGGACCGGTTCAACATCCGCCCGATCGTGGCCTGGGCTTCCTCGACGGTCTGCTGCAGAAGGGTGATCGCGGCTGCAATGTCGCCATTGTTCTTCATGGCTGCTTCAACATCAAGAGCAGCTTCGGCGACCCGGAAAGCGCCGATGGCCCGCGCAGACCCCTTCAGCGTGTGCGCCAGTGCGGCGGCGTCGGGCGGGATGGCTTTGAGGCGGGTGACGAGCTCCCCGCTCTGGGCCGAGAAAAGCGCGAGAACTTCGGCTTCGAGCGCGGCCTCGCCGAGCGTCATGCGCCCGAGATGCTGGACGTCGATGGCGGAGTCTTCCGGAACGAGCGGTGGCGACGGCATCCAGTTCAACCGCTCCAAATTGAGTGACATTGTCCATCCGAGATTGCTGACGGCGCCGGATCAACCGGCCGAAAACAGCCTCAAGCAATCACACCAATGGTTAATGAAACGTATCAGCTATTCGCCACCATTTAGCCATGCTTTCGCCGTGCCGCCGCCTAGAAATACCAATGTGCTTTTGAAAACTGTTGATTTCTTAAAGTGTTAACCCTTGCGCCGTTAACGATGATTAAAAATCTATTAACTCCTGCCATTTCATTCGACCGACCGAGCCAATAGGATGTTTGCGGAAGTGCGGGACAACCGGCGGGACAAATCGGCGACGTAACTTTCGTTTCGGCCGACGGTATCGGGGAACATTCGAAGGCGCGCGGCTTCTGCTGCGTAGCCACTTGCGGATGCGTAAAAATAAAGGCGTGCGGGACACATGGCAAAAAATCCGAAGGTCAAGGATCCAACCGAAGTTGCTCTTTCGGCAATCCAGGAAGCTCTGAACATCGGCGACCTGCCTGAGACGGACCACAGCCGGGACAACCACTTGCGCAACGAACCGACGCTCGGCGCCGCCACCCGCGGTCCTGACAACCGTGGTTCTGATCTGCGCCAGCCGGCCGACGATCTTGGCGCTCCCGTCTTCGACCGCCTTCCCGCGAACGACGACCGCGAGACCATCGGCAACATTCTCCAGGCGATCCAGAAGGGCCGTCCGCGCCGCAACGCCTATACCGTCGCCACGCTGTTCTCGGGCCTGTGGATTGCAGGCGTCGGATTCCTCGCTTTCGCCTTCCTGCCCGCGCTTGAATCGATTGCCGGCCTGGGCAGCGCCGGCGCGCTGGCCATGATCGGTCTGATCGCCGTTCTCGTCGCCCCCCTGCTGCTGTTCTACTTCCTCGCCAGCATGGCGTGGCGCAGCCAGGAAATGAGCATGATCGCCCAGTCCATGGCGCAGATGGCCGTGCGGTTCTCCGAACCCGAACATATTGCCAATGGCTCTATCGTGACGGTGGGTCAGGCGATCCGCCGCGAAGTCGCGGCGATGGGCGATGGCGTCGAACGCGCGATCGCACGTGCCGGCGAACTCGAAGCCCTCGTTGCCAATGAAGTCTCGTCGCTTGAGCGCGCCTACAGCGACAATGAAGTGCGCATCCGCGCCCTGCTCCAGGACATCGCGGTTCAGCGCGACAACCTCGTCGGCCAGGCCGAGCAGGTCCGCAATGCCATTTCCGGCGTGCAGATCGACCTGCGTCAGGATATCGCCCTGATCAGCGACGCCATCGCATCGCGCGTCGATGAAGTGGCGAGCAGCATCACCGGCGCACTCGAGGAGCGCAGCGAACACATCACCCGCGCGCTCTCCAGCGCCGGCGACAACATGATCATCGCGCTCGGCGAGCGCGGCGGCGACCTGCTCGATCGCCTTGAGGAAGCCTCAACCCAGACCGCCGCCAGCGTGCTCGACGCCAGCGAGAAGCTGACCGCCAGCCTCAATTTCAAGACCGGCCACGTCCACGAGGAATTCGCGGACCTCGCCGACCGCGTTCACGACGCGCTGAACGAGCGCCTTGACAAGATGACCGGTGATTTCGAGCAGCGCTCGACCACCATCGTCGACGGCATCTCGGCGCGCTCCGAAGAGATCGTGCGAAGCGTCGCGGACCGTACCGAACGCATCTTCGACTCGATGAAGAATTCGAGCGAATCCCTGCTGTCGGAACTCGACGTGCGCGGCGCCACCCTTTCCGAGCAGATCGACGAAGCCGGCAACCGGCTGGCCGATCGCGTGCTGACCAGCGGCGACAAGGCCAGCGAAGCGCTCGACGTTACCATCAGCACGCTGGTGGCGAAGGTCATGACCCAGACCGAAAGCGCCCACGAGACGCTAAGCAACCAGATCGGCCTGTTCGACGGCCTGGTCAAGGAACAGGGCAACGAACTGGCGGAACGGTTCGCGCGCGACAGCGGCACGCTGGGCGCTCTCATCACCCGCCACATCGCCGAGTTCGACCGCACCGTGAAGACCTATGGCGGCGAGATCGTCGAGCGCATGGGCGAACACACCCAGGGCCTGGCCGACAGTCTCAAGACCTATGTCGACACCTTCGACGGCCGCGTCACCTCGCATGGCGACCAGTTGCACGCCAAGCTCGACCAGAGCCTCGACGGCTTCAAGTCTGCCGTTGAAACACGCATCGACAATCTCGACAACTCGCTGCTCGGCAAGGTCAGTGCGCTCGACGAGACCGTCACGAACCGCACCAGGGCGCTCGAAGAATCGTTCGATGCACGCGCCGCCGCCTTCGGCGAGACGGTCAGCGGCCGTGCCGCGTCCTTCACCTCGGTGATGGATTCGCGCACCAGCGCCTTCACCGATGCGATCGACAGCCGCGCGGTTGCATTCACCCAGAAACTCGACACCCACACCGACGCACTCGCCAGGACGTTCGACACGCGTGCCGCCGAGTTCACCGAGAAACTGGAGAACCACACCGCGGAGATCGCCAAGACGTTCGACACCCGCGCTGCCGAATTCACCGAAACGGTCGGCAATCACACCGCGGCGTTCAAGGAAACGATCGACTACCGCACCACCGCCTTCACCGACACCATCGACGGCCGCACCACCGCGTTCGCCGATCTCATTGATGCGCGCACCGCCGCCATCAGCTCGCGGATCAACAATGGAGCGGAAGCCTTCACCACCGTGGTCGATGCCCGCACCGCCGCGATCACCGAGGCGTTCGATACCCGCACGGCGGCCTTTGCAGACATCGTCGATGCGCGGACCAACGCGGTCTCCGACGCCTTCGATACCCGCACCGCGGCCTTCGCAGACATCGTCGATACCCGCACCTCATCCGTGGTGCAGACGTTCGACAGCCGCGCCGCGGCCTTCGTGGCGGTTGTCGAAAACCGCTCCGCGACCATCGCGGACGCGATGGAGAGCCGTGGCGCGCAGGTCATGAGCCTGATGACCAGCGGCGTCGACGACATGGCCGGCGCCATGTCGGCCCGCGTCAAGGACATCCAGAACAACCTGGAGTTCAACGTCTCCGCCCTCGCCTCGGATATCAGCGCACGCGTCGCGCAGTTCGAGAATCTGCTCGATACCCGCGTCGAGGCTGCCGCCAACCGCGTCACCACCAGCGGCCAGCATGCCGCCGAGGCGATCGGCTCCCGCTCCGACGAACTGTCGCTGACGATCAAGTCGCGTGTCGAGGAAGCCGAACGCATGCTGACCGGCCTGATGGCCGATACCACCGCGACGGTTCAGGGAGGCGCGCGCGCCGCCCAGCAGTCGCTGCTGTCGCTGTCCAGCGACGTCGGCAACCAGCTCAAGACCGTCTCAAGCGAAGTCAGCACCGAGCTGAAGACCGTCTCCAACGAAGTCGGCTCGCAGCTTCGCGGCATCACGGGCGATGTCGGCACCCATCTCCGGGATATTTCCGGCGAGGTGGGCTCGCATCTGCGCGGCGTCTCCAGCGACGTCAGCACCAGCCTCAAGGCTGTCTCCACCGACATCGAGCGCAGCATCCAGATGGCTGCGCGCGAAGCCGAGAACACCCTTACCGTCGCGTCGACCGGCGCGACCTCGCAGATCAAGTCGGCCTCGGCGGAGATCGAACGCACCATCGCGGTCTCCACCGACCGCTTCGGCTCGACCCTCAACGGCAAGGTCGAGGCGATCACCGACGGCGTTCGCGAACATACCGAGCAGCTCGCCCAGCTGGTCGACAGCAAGCGCAGCGCACTGGTCGATGCCATCGGCAGCAAGGCCGCCGAGATTTCGACCACCATCGGCAGCGCTGCGGATTCCGCGCTCAAGTCGATCGAGAACCATGGCGGCGCGTTCACCGTTGCGATGATGAACAACAGCTCCGATCTGGCGCGCCAGATCAATACCGCCAGCGAAATCGCGATCGGCGCCGTCAGCAAGTCGCTGAAGGACATCGACCAGACCTCGCGCGCGGCGATCGACCAGTCCCGTCAGGTCGCGACCTCGACCATCAACGAGCTGCAGGAAACCAGCAAGATCCTGCGCACGGACACGCTCGCCCTGTTCGAGCGGCTGCGCGAAGGCAATATCCTGCTGCAGGAAGTGCTCACCGGCGCACACGAGAACCTCAACTCGCTGGAGCGCACGCTTGTGACGCGGGTGGCGGAGTTCGTCTCGACGATGAACGACGTGACCAGCCGCAACGGCGAATCCACCGCTACGCTGGAGCAGCAGCTCGGAACCTTCACCGCCAAGACGTCGGGCGCGCTGGAGAATCTCAACGCCCTCTCTGCGCAGTTCGAACATCACGGCCGCGCGCTGGCCGAAGCCGCGACCCTGGTCGAGAAGAGCAACGAACGCGCCGGCGACTCCGTCGCCGATCGTAACGCGATCCTGGAATCGCTGGTCTCGAACATCGACCTGCGGACCCACGATCTCGACGATCGCCTCTCCCGCTTCACGAACCTGCTCGACGACTCGCTCGCCGCTGCGGAGACGCGGGCACGCGACATCGCGCAGATCGTGGCGCAGACCGCAGGCTCCAGCTCGGCCGAAGTCAGCCGCCAGTTCGAAGCGGTCCGCATGGCCGTCGAGGACGAACGCCGCCAGACCTCCGAGGCCATGGCAGAACTGTACGAACAGGGCACCCGCGAGGCGGACAACATGTTCCGTCAGGCTGCCGACAAGTTCGCGACCATTGTGCACGGCATGAAGCAGATGGCATCGGAACTGCACAGCGAGCTCGACGCCACCCGCGCCGAACTGCGCCGCGGCGTTCTCGAAGTGCCGCAGGAAGCCGCCGAGAGCACGGCGCATATGCGCAAGGTCATCGTCGACCAGATCGAGGCGCTCGCCGAACTGAACCGGATTGTCGCCCGCCACGGCAAGGGCCTCGACGTCGTGACGGCCGGCAGCCGCGCCGCTCAGCGCGAGGACGAGCTTGCGATGGTGAATGCAGGCGGACGTCAGGACGCCGTGTCCCGGCCCGCACCGCGCCCGCGTGACATCACCAGCGCATCGAGCCTGCCGCCGCCGGAATTCGGCCCGGCCAACCCCGCTCCGCGCCGCACCGAAGCGCCTCCGGTCAGCCCTGCTGGCAACGACCGCAACAACGACGGTTGGCTTTCGGACCTCTTGAGCCGATCCGACACCGACGAAGGCCCGCGTGGCCGCGGCGCTGCCGCTCCGCGCCAGTCCGGAAATCCGCTTGAGGCGCTGTCGCTCGACATCGCCCGGCTGGTGGAGCGCGAACTCGCAGCGGAAATGTGGGATCGCTATCAGCGCGGCGAACGCAAGGCGTTCTCCAAGCGGCTCTACACGCCGGCCGGCCAGAAGGCGTTCGACGAGGTCGCCCGCAAATATCGCTCCGACCGCAACTTCAAGCAGACGGTGGATCGTTACATCAACGAGTTCGAGCGGCTGCTCGACGAAGTCTCGCGCGACGAGCGCGGACCAGCGGCGCTGCGCAGCCACCTCGTGTCGGAAACCGGGCTGGTCTACACCCTGCTCGCCCACGCCGCGGGACGGCTGGGGTAAGACACACACCATTCGGCAACCATAAGAAAAGCGGAGGCGCGAGCCTCCGCTTTTTTCGTTTCACGAAATGGATTTCCTTCGTGACACTTGGCTATGGTCGCTTGCTGGCCAGCTACAAGATCAAGCAACCAGTTCGGATGGGCTCCATGAGATTGCTCCGCGTTGCTGCCGTTGCAGCCTTTCTGCTCTTTATCGCCTGGGCCACCATCGCGCGGCCAGATCACAAGTATCGGCTGACGTTCAATGTCGCCACACCGCACGGCATGGTGTCGGCGTCGAATGTCATGGCCGTCTATCTCGACGATTTTTCCATCGGTCCAATCGGTGGCGGCATCGGCATGAAAGGCGATGCCGTCTTTCTCGATCTGGGCGAAGGCAAGAACATCATTGCAATTCTGGCGCATGGGAAGGATGGCTCAGAGGATCGGATAGGTACTCTCGCAAGGGAGGCCTTTGCTACCGCAGGCCGAAAGGTGCAGTTCAAGGATGTGAAGCAGCTCACTGGAAAAGTTCCGGTGCAAGGTAATCTCATCCCTACCCTTGTGACCTTTACTGACTTGAACGAGCCCACCACGGCGAAAGTGCTCGATATCGGTGACATTGATACAAGTTTCGGTAAAGGCTATCGCCTGCAGAGTGTGTCGCTGGAAATGTTACCGGTGGGCCTGTGGCCATTCGATTTCGGCGGACCGCTTGGCGAGCCGGTAACGCGAGGGATCGAGGGGAAATTACCTTGGTGGAACAAGCCAGGTCGCCCGAACGCCGTTGCCCTAAGAGCTGCCGGATTGAGAACAGGGTCAACAATCGGTCCAGAATTGGCTTTCAGCAGAAACTAATTGGCCCATAGCAAGCGTAGCCCGGCCCGGATAGAGCGCAGCACAATCCGGGCATGCGCTCACCGTTCGTGCGAGATTTCGCTTCCTCCGGGCTACAACGATCGAACAAGCAAGAATGGATTGCTTCGTCGGCTTCGCCTCCTCGCGATGACGCTCTGTCTTGACATTTTCCGATTTAGGAATATATTCTCCATCACCTTGTTCGTGAGGGGCGCTTTCTAGAGGCGTCTTGAGAGCGGAGCAGGATGCGGCGCCCGCGCGCGTGTCTCGCACACACGTCGTCCGGGAGGCTGGGGTCAGCGTCCGGGCCAACTACGTGGCTCTGCCGTTCGCGGCTGCACGGGATGCGGATGAAGGCAGCGAAAGCTGACCGGATCAGGGTTCGCCCGTCCCATCCGGAAGCACGCTCCCCTCGCCCAAAATCGCCGCAATGGAGCGCCGTGAGGCGATGCGCTTCCGGAGTTCATCGCCTCGCAAGCGGTGCCGGGAGCGAAACGAGACAAGGTGCGCCTCGCGGCGCTCCATGCCCCTCATTGTTGCGAGGGGCAGAACCAAAAGCTCACCTCGCGCATCGATGCGCGAGAGCACTGTCGCGTGGCTGTATGGAAGTGGCTGTTTGAAAATTGAATCTGAATGGAGTGCACGATGCCTGACATCTCCCTTGTGGGGAGGCATAGGCGGCCTCCGGCCGCGGTCGCTAAAGAATGCCGATGCCTTGCATCGGCTATGGCGAAGCGGAGGCAGGGTGGGGGCTAAACGCAGCGTGTCGCCCCCCAACCGGCCCGTTGTTCGCTGCGCTCACAACGCGCCACCCTCCCCACAAGGGGGAGGGATAGAAAGATCACGCCTGTAGAAAGATTAAGCCTGCCGCTTGAGCCACTCCGGGAACGGCGACGACTCGTAACCCTTCTCGCGCACGTAACGGAACATGGCGAGGAATTCGTTCGGCTCCAGCAGTCCCGGCATCCGGGCGACTTCCCGCGCCTGCCCGCTTAACGCAGCCAGTCCATCGGCCTTCTCGGGAAAAAACTGGATCGTCGGCGTGAAGCGGATGCCGTAGGTCTCACCGAATGCTTTCTCGCTGCGCTTGCGTCCGTCGAAGTCGGTCACCTCGCGCGCACCGATATGATTGAGATGAAGGATCTCGAAATTGTCGCGGATATATCCCTCGATCTTCGGGTCCTGCATGTGCACCTCGTGCATCCGCTTGCAGGCGGAGCAACCCTTCAGGCCCCACATGATCGCGAAGCGTTTGCCTTTCGCAGTCGCGCCGGCAAGATCCTCGGATACATCAAGGAAACTCTCGAGATACCAGTCCATATGGTAGATCCCGTCGTCGCCAAGCGTCGTCTTCGCGGAGGCCGGCGCAGCACGCAGGCTCAGGGCGCCGATGCCGAGCGCGGCAATGGCATGCCGGCGGGTCAGAAGTTTTTTGTTGTTGGGCAAGAGAGCCTCCCTCTGTCGCGTCAACCGATCGTTCCAAACACCGGAAATGTTTCCAAAAGCCAACCGGCGATGCGCGGCATGCCGCCAGTCAAAAACAGCACACCGGTCAGCACAAGAGCGCCGCCGATCACCTTTTCGATAGTGCCCATGTGGCCGCGCAGCCGCGCCATCAGCCGCATGAACGGCGCGGAAAACAGCGACGCCAGCATGAAAGGAATGCCGATCCCGATCGCATAGGCCCCAAGCAACAGCGCGCCGCGCCCCGCCGATCCCTCGACGCCGGCAACCATGAGGATCGCGGCCAGCACCGGCCCGACGCAAGGCGTCCAGCCGAACGCGAATGCGAGGCCGACGACATAGGCCCCGAGAAATCCGGCAGGCTTCGACACGGTTTGAAACCGCGCTTCGCGAAACAGCAGACCAATCCGGAACACACCGAGGAAATGCAGACCGAGGATGATGATAATCACGCCGGCGATGATGCCCAGCGTTTCGAAATGGGCGGTGATGGTCTTGCCAAGCGCCGAGGCCGAAGCGCCGAGCGCGATAAACACGGTGGCAAAGCCGAGCACGAAGGCGAAGGACAGCGCCACCACGCGCCAGTCCGGCCGCCAGCCGCGTGCTTTATCGTCCTTCGTCAGTTCATCAAGGCTGATGCCCGCCAGAAAACAGAGATACGGCGGCACCAGCGGCAAAACGCAGGGTGAGAGGAACGACAGCAGCCCCGCCCCCAGCGCCCCGATCAAGGAAATGGAAGAAACCACGGATTTTCCGGCTCTGGTAGATACATGCGAATTCGTGTATATGTATCACATGTCTGGACAAATGCTCGCAAAAACCGTCGCCGCAGCCGCACTTTCAACAAGTGTGCTGTGGCCGGGGATGGCGCAGGCGGCCGAACTCGTCATGTTCGAGCAGGCCGGCTGCATCTACTGCCAGCGGTGGGACCGCGAAGTCGGCGCGCTCTATGAGCGGACCGATGAAGCCAAGGCGATGCCGCTGCGGCGCGTCGATATCCAGAACCAGAAAGCCAGCGGCATCGTTCTCGCGTCGCCGGTCCGCTACACGCCGACCTTTGTGGTCGTCGACAACGGCCGCGAAATCGGGCGCATTACCGGTTACAGCAATGACAATGCATTCTGGGGATTGCTCGACGCGCTGGCCGCGAAGCTGCGGCCCTCATCGCGCGAACCCAACCGAATCTGACGACATCTCAGTCCACGTTTGAAAAGATGAGCTCATGACATCGATCCTTTCATCCGAACTGGAAACCGAGCTTCGCGACGGCGCTGAGTATTCGCCCGAACTCGACCAGCTGATGCGCAAGGCGCGCAAGGCCAGCAACTTTCTCAAGGCGTTGTCGCACGAGAACCGGCTGCTGCTGCTGTGCCTGCTGGCCGAGCGCGAACGGTCCGTCACGGAGCTTGAGAACATTCTCTCGCTGCGCCAGTCCGCCGTGTCGCAACAGCTCGCGCGGCTGCGTTACGACGGCATGGTCGATACGCGCCGCGACGGCAAGACGATCTACTACAGCCTCGCCAACGACGACGTGCGCCGGGTGATTTCGGTGGTCTACGATATTTTCTGCGCGCCGGTGGAGGCTGCGGACAAGAAATAATCCTGCCGCAACGGCAGGCGGACGCGACACGGCCCGCAAGGCCAGAGGTCACGCCGGTTTGGGAGAAACGCCATGCAGAATATGTCTGCCTGGATGCAAGCACTCGGCGGCCTCGCCATCGGCGCGACAGCAGGCTTTGCCGTGCGTCATGCGCGGCTGTGCACGTTCGGCGCCATCGAGGATGCGCTGATGGGCGGCGACAGCCGGCGGCTGCGCGTGTTCGGGCTGGCGCTCGGCATCGCCATTATCGGAACACAGGCCCTGATCCTCGGCGAGGTTCTCGATCCGGCTCTCGTGACCTACACGCCGGCTGCGTTGCCGCTGGTTGCGATCATGATCGGCAGTGTGATGTTTGGCATCGGCATGGCGATGGTCGGCACCTGCGGCTTCGGTTCGCTGGTGCGGCTCGGCACCGGCGATCTGCGCAGCCTTGTCGTTGTCCTGGTTCTGGGCGGCGCAGCCTATGCGACGCTGCGCGGAATCTTTTCCGGATTCCGGATCAATTTTCTGGAATCCCTGTCGCTGGCCATGCCTGACGGCACGCGCGCCGACATCGCGTCGCTCTCGTCGCAATTTCTCGGCTTTGACACGCGCGCCGTCCTTGCCGTGGTCCTCGGTGCCGGACTGTGCTGGCTTGCTCTCCGCGATCCACGGCTGCGGCGCGCACCGCGGCTTCTATCTGCGGGAATCGTTCTTGGCGTTCTGATCGTCGCCGGATGGACCATCACGGTGTCCGTCGTGGACGAGTTCGCAGGCCCGGCGCGTCCGCAAAGCCTGACCTTCGTCTCCACCGTCGGCAAGGCATTATATGCGGGTTTGCTGAATGTAATGAACTTCGCGGACTTCGGCGTCGCCAGCGTGTTCGGTGTCATCGCCGGATCGTGGCTTGCCGCGTGGCGCGCAGCGGAATTGCGCTGGGAAGCGTTTGACGACGATCATGAGATGCGGCGGCATCTGTCCGGCGCCGTGCTGATGGGCGTCGGCGGCATCCTTGCCGGCGGCTGCACCATCGGTCAGGGGCTGACGGCGGGATCGGTGCTGGCGTTGTCCGCGCCGCTCGCCATCGGCGGCATGGTCGTCGGGGCGCGGCTGGGGATCGCCATTCTGGTCGACGGTTCGCCGCGCGACATTATTCAGCGCCGCTGGGCCAGCCTGCTCGGCAAAGGCGATCCCGCGGAATAGCGACGTTCAGGGACGAACGATGGTATAGCCGCCCTCGCTCAGGGTCAGCAGGTGCCCGACGCCGACCTGCACCTCAATGGCGTGCGGATTGATCTTCGGCCGTTGCCCGGTCTCGTGTTCGATGGTGTCGAGCGTGTTCCCGCAAACATCGAAGCGAACACCCTGCGTGATGAGACTGTCGACCAGTTGCCGATTCTCACTCGTGTCGCGCAAGAGATCGATGCCGGGTCCGAAGGCCACCACTTCAATGGCGATCTTGTCCTGTCCGTAGGCCTTCTGAAGATTGCTCGCAACGCTCAGGACCAGCCGCTGCTTTTTCGGATCGGAGTCGGACAGTTGCAGCGCAATGAAATGCTCCGCGAACGGCTTGTCCTCGGGAGGCTTGCGTCCCGCCTTTGGCTGTGCGGCAGCCGGACGCGAAACGGCCGAGGCCAGCGCAGCAAGGGCGGCTGAGTAAAACAATTCACGGCGATTCATAATGGCTTGCCTCTTCCGGCCGACAACGCGGTCGGAGAATGCAGGAGCGCCTTCGGAACGACAAGTGTTGGCGGCAAACGTTCTGGTGAACGCCGGTTGGATTAACGCGTTGCGAGTGCCGGGATCACAACTGGTCCGCGAATGCCGAGCGCCGCGCCCGAAATGATCCCGGCGACCGCGATGAACGACGGCATACCCAGTGTGGACAGGCCGGTCAGTCCCTGCCCGATCGAGCAGCCGTAAGCCATCGCACCGCCGATGCCCATCAATGCTGCGCCGGAGATCGAGCGCACCATATGGTTCGGTGAGGTATAGCCCTCAAGCTTGAAGCGCCCGGTTACAATCGCCGTCACAAGGCTGCCGCTAAGCACGCCCGCAACAAGCGCGATGCCGAAGCTCAGCGTCAGGCCGGTAGAGAGCATCGTATACTGTAGCGAATCGGCAATCGGTGAGACGAAGCTGAGCGATGTCACCGGGATCGGGTTGAACTCATCGGCGCCGAGCCAGCCGGTGGTGAGCCAACCGGCAGTGACCAGGAGGCCAACGGCGAGGCCGGCCGCGATCTGGCCGTAAGCGCGGCGGAACTGGCCGTCGGAGAATGCGAAGAACAGCAGCGCGCCGCTCGCGATCAGCGTCACGGCGATGCGGGCCACGAACTCGTCAATGCCCATGGTGGCAAGCAGCGCCGGCGCGGACACGGCGGCCGACGTGGTCTGCGTGGCTTGAAGGACCGCGAGACGCGCCGGCGCGACCAACCCCTTCAGCGTCATCTGCGCGGCGATGCCGATGATGGCGATCACGACCAGCGAACGGAGGTTGCCCTTGCCCAGCAGGACCAGCGCGCGCGAGGCGCAGCCATTGGAAAGAACCATGCCGAAGCCGAACAGCAAACCGCCTGCGAAAATCAGCGGCGCGGAGAATGATGGCTGCAGATAAATCGACTTGGCGATATCGACGAGGCCCACGCCCGCGATAAACTGCGTTCCGAGGATTGCAACGGCCAGCGCCACTGCGTAGCTGCGAACCTTGCGGCCGTCATTGGCGGTCCACCAGTCCCGCAGGCTGCTCATCAGGCAGAAGCCGCTGAGCAGGCCGACAATGCCGAAGGCGAGACCAATCGCGAAACCAGCGGAGACCGGGATACCGGGCATGACGGAGTTTTCCTTGCCTACAATCGATGACGTCTGGAGAACAAATATCTATTCGCCCGCCTGCTGGGGGTCCATATCGTTGAAAAACTAAGGATATTCTTGCCCGCGCGGCGAAAAATGGAGAGAGTCCTGCTACTATGAGAGGCGCCAGGCGGAAATCCTTCTCCCATGCTTCAGCAAAAAACCGCGCTTCCGGCAGCACTCTCTATAATCCTGCCCCATAGGCGGTCTATTCTGGCCGCATGAAATCAAACGCCCCCCTTTCCGCCCCCGCTAAATCCCCCAGAGACGGTATGAACCCAGTTAAAGCTCTTACGACCCACGGCCAGGCCATCTGGCTCGATTTCCTCGCACGCGGTTTCATCGCGAATGGCGAACTCAAGGCGCTGGTCGACAGCGACGGGGTACGCGGCGTGACGTCCAATCCTTCGATTTTCGAGAAGGCGATCGGCGGAAGTGACGAGTACGACGGAGCTGTCTCTGCGCTCCTGAAGGAGCGCGACCGGCCGGTGGCCGATCTCTATGAAGCCCTCGCCGTGGAAGACATTCAACGCGCGGCCGATGCGCTGCACTCCGTCTATGACGACCTTCAAGGCGCGGACGGCTATGTCAGCCTCGAAGTCTCACCATATCTTGCACGCGACACCGAAGGCACGATCGCCGAAGCACGGCGGCTCTGGACAAGCGTCGCCCGCGACAACCTGATGGTGAAGGTGCCCGGGACGCGCGAGGGCGTACCGGCGATCCGGGCTCTGATCTCGCAGGGCATCAGCATCAACGTCACGCTGCTGTTCTCGCAAAAGATGTATGCCGAAGTCCTCGAAGCCTACATCTCCGGCCTCGAAGCATTCGTCGCGGCCGGAGGCGATCCTAAGCGCATCGCCAGCGTCGCCAGTTTCTTCGTCAGCCGCATCGATACGTCGGTCGATAGTCAGCTCGACGGCAAGATCGCCGCAGCCAGCGGCGATGAAAACGCGCGGCTTGGAGCGCTCAAGGGCAAAGTCGCCATCGCCAATGCCAAGCTTGCCTATCAGCATTACAAGAAAATCATTACCAGCGACCGCTGGAAGAAGCTCGCGGCAAAGGGCGCGCAGGTCCAGCGACTGCTGTGGGCTTCGACCGGCACCAAGAACAAGGCCTACAGCGACGTATTATATGTCGAAGAACTGATCGGCCAGGACACGGTGAACACCGTCCCCCCAGCGACGCTTGATGCCTTCCGCGACCACGGCAAGCCGCGCGACAGCCTCGAAGAAAATATTGCGGACGCCGAGAATGTGCTCTCCGGCCTCGCGAAAAGCGGCATCTCGCTCGACGCAATCACCGAAGCGCTGGTCGACGACGGCGTAAAGCTATTTGCAGAAGCCTTTGACAAGCTGCTTGGCGCTGTCGCGCAGAAGCGCGCCGCTATTCTCGGTTCGAGCATCGACGCGCAGACCATCAAACTGCCGGCGGAGATCGAGAAGGATGCCAGGGCCCTCTCGGAACAGTGGCGCGCCAACGGCACCATCCGCGCGCTATGGGCACGGGATGCATCGGTCTGGACCGGCACCGATGAAAGCAAATGGCTGGGCTGGCTCGATGTCGTGGCGCGCGGGCAAGGCGAAATCGAGCGCTATGTTGCGTTCTCAGGTTGGGTAAAGAGCAAGAACTTCACCGATGTCGTCGTGCTCGGCATGGGCGGTTCGAGTCTCGGACCGGAAGTCCTTGCTGAAACCTATGGCCAAATCGACGGCTTTCCGAAGCTGCGCATTCTGGACTCGACCGATCCCGCACAAATCCGGCGGACCGAAGCCGCAATCAATCTCGACAGAACGCTGTTCATTGTGTCGAGCAAATCGGGCGGCACCACCGAGCCCAACGCGCTGATGGAATATTTCTTCGTTCGCGCCGGCGCAAAGGCCGCCGAACGCTTCGTCGCGGTGACCGATCCCGGTTCGTCGCTTGAGAAGACCGCGTCCGCGCGCGGCTTCGCGCAGATTTTTCACGGCGAGCCGACCATCGGGGGCCGCTACTCGGTGCTGTCGCCGTTCGGCCTTGTGCCGGCTGCGGCGGCCGGAATCGATGTGGCAGAATTCCTAGGTCTTGCCGCTGCGATGGTACGCTCCTGCGGTCCCGATGTGCCGCCTGCGGAAAATCCGGGCGTTCAGCTCGGGCTCGCACTCGCCGCTGCCGCCAGGCATGGCCGCGACAAGCTCACCCTGACCGGGTCGAAGCGCATCGCCGATTTCGGCGCCTGGGCCGAGCAACTGATCGCCGAGTCCACTGGCAAGAACGGCAAGGCGCTGATCCCGCTCGAAGGCGAACCTCTCGGCAAGCCAGAGATCTACGGCAAGGACCGCGTATTTATCGATCTGCGATTGAAAGACGACAGCGACAACGTGCGTGAGATCGCGCTGGCTGTGCTGGAAGCCGCGGGACATCCTGTCATTCGCATTGTCGTGGCCAGCCCCCCACACATCGGACAGGAATTCTTCCGGTTCGAGATCGCGACCGCCGTTGCAGGCGCGGTGATGGGTGTCAATCCGTTCGATCAGCCGGATGTCGAAGCCGCGAAGGTCAAGACGCGGGAGCTGACGTCCGCGTTCGAGATATCAGGGAAATTGCCTGCCGAGACTGCTGTCGCAACCGACGGCACGATTGCGGTTTACACCAATGCGGCGAACGCCGACGCACTGCGCAAAGCAGGTGCTGGTAGCGATCTGGCTTCATGGCTCAAGGCGCATCTCGCCCGCATCAAGACGGGCGACTACGTTGCAGCCCTCGCCTATCTCGACCGCAGCGACGCCAACATCGCCGCGATACACGCCATTCGCATAACGATCCGCGATAGCAGGCACGTTGCTACCTGCGTCGGATTCGGCCCGCGCTTCCTCCATTCCACCGGACAGGCCTATAAAGGCGGGCCGAACAACGGTGTGTTTCTGCAAATCACGGCGGACAACGCCGCCGATCTGGACGTCCCCGGCCAGAAGACCAGCTTCGGCGTCATCGAAGCGGCACAGGCGCGTGGCGACTTCGATGTGCTGGCGGAACGCGGCCGCCGCGCGCTGCGGCTTCACATCACCGGCGACGTGGCGAAGGGCCTCGCGGCCATTGATGCGGCCGTTCGAAGCGCCTTGAAATAGGCATTGGGCTGCGCGTCAGCGATCCTGAACCGCAGACGCGATGAACCGATAGATGTCGGTGTGATCGGCGCTCGTTTCGAGCGCAGCCCTGGCGTTCTCCCAAAGCGTTGCAATGGTCTCCGCGTTCGACGGATCGAGTCCGACGAGTTTCGACAGGTCGGCGGCGATGCGCAGATCCTTGGCCATCAGGGCCAGGGAGAATCCTGACGCGAACGTCTCCGAGATCACGAACTGCTTCATCTTGACGTCGGTCGAGTTGTTCTTGCCAGTCGACGCGTTAAGTACTTCGATGACGGTGTCCGGTTGCAGACCGAAGCGGCGGCCAACCAGCAACGCCTCGCAGGCCGCGACAAGTCCGGCCGCAGAGACATAATTGTTCAGCGCCTTCATCGCATGACCGGAGCCAAGCGGTCCTGTGGCAAATACCGATTTGGCCATGGCCTGCAGCACCGGCTTCGCACGCTCCACCAGCGCGGCGTCGCCTCCGGCCATGATCGATAGCGTGCCGTCGATGGCGCGCTTGACGCCGCCGGATACCGGCGCATCGATCACCGCGATCCCCCGCGCCGCGAGATCGTTGCCGAGCGACTGCGTATCGACCGGCACCGATGAACTCATGTCGATGATCAGCGCGTCCTTCGCAAGAACATCGGCGACGCCCTGACCGCCGAGCACAACTTCGCGCACGATCCGGCTGTCCGGCAGCATGGTGATCAGGATCGATGCATCTTTTGCGGCTTCGCGTGCGCTCGCGAAAACCTCACCGCCCGCTGCCGCAAGCGCGTCGCGCGCGGGAGCCGATGGATCCGCACCGCGAACCTTGAAACCGGCGGCGATGCAACGCTTCGCCATGGGCAGTCCCATTTGACCGAGGCCCACGAAGACAACAGTGTCGGATGTGGTCATGGTGCTTACCGATCCATACTGGCCTTAGAATAAAAAATATGCCGGCGCGAGCAACCCCGCGCCGGCATAATCATAGCGAACGATCTCAGGCTGCGTTGAAGCCTGCAATCGCCTTGGCTTCGAGATACTCCTCGAGGCCGAACTTGCCCCACTCGCGGCCGTTGCCCGACTGCTTGTAGCCACCGAACGGCGCGGTGCGCTCGTTCGGCACACCATTCAGGTTGATGTTGCCGGCACGAAGCTGACGGCCGACCTTGCGCGCGCGCTCGACGGTACCCGCCGAAACATAGCCCGCAAGCCCGTATGGCGTGTCGTTGCCGATCTTCACGGCCTCTGCCTCGTCCTTGGCGCCCATGATGACCAGAACTGGTCCGAAGATTTCCTCGTTGGCAATCGTCATGTTGCTGGTGACATCCGAGAATATGGTCGGACGGACGTAGAAGCCCTTGTTAACTCCTTCCGGAAGACCGACGCCGCCGGCGACCAAGGTCGCGCCTTCGTCGATGCCCTTCTGGATCAGGCTCTGGATCTTGTCCCACTGCGTGCGGTTGACGACGGGACCGATCGTGGTGCCCTCGGCGCGCGGATCACCCGCCTTGGTCTTGTCGGCAACGGCCTTGGCGATCGCCGCGATCTCCTTGATCTTCGCCTGCGGCACGATCATGCGCGAGGGCGCGTTGCAGGACTGGCCGGAGTTGTTGAACATGTGCGCAACGCCACCGGTCACAGCCTTCGTGAAGTCAGCATCATCGAGAATGATGTTCGGCGACTTGCCGCCCAGTTCCTGGCTGACGCGCTTCACGGTATTGGCGGCGCGCTTCGCAACGTCGATGCCCGCGCGGGTCGAACCGGTGAACGAGATCATGTCGATCCCGGGATGTTCGCTCATGGCGACGCCGACATCCGGGCCGAGGCCGTTGATCAGGTTGAAGACACCCTTCGGCACGCCCGCTTCATGCAGGATTTCCGCAAAAATCAACGCCGACGACGGCGTATATTCCGACGGCTTCAGGACCATGGTGCAGCCGGCGGCGATCGCTGGAGCGACCTTGCAGGCGATCTGGTTGAGCGGCCAGTTCCATGGCGTGATCATGCCGATGACGCCGACCGGCTCGCGGACGACGACCGCCGAACCGATAGTTTCTTCGAACTCGTACTTCTTGAGAACGTCCAGCGTCGACATCAGATGACCGAGGCCGGCACCTGCCTGCATCTTTTCCGCCATCGGCAGCGGCGCGCCCATTTCATCGGACACCGCAGCACCGATATCCTTCATCCGGGTCTTGTAGACGGCGATGATCTTTTCAAGCAGCGCAACGCGCTCTTCGCGGGTGGTCTGCGAGAAAGTCTCAAACGCGCGGCGCGCAGCAGCGACCGCCTTGTCGACGTCGGCTTTCGATCCAACGGCAATTTCATAGATCGCTTCTTCCGTCGCCGGATTGACCACCGGAATGGACTTTTTGACGGCGGGATCCACCCAGCTGCCGTCGATATAGAATTGCATACGATTGGTCATGACGTTTCCCTTACTGGCCGCGCTCGTGCGTAGATATTGATGGAATCGATCGTGCGATCGGTGAATTAGCAGACCGGCCCTCGCCGGCATATCGGGATCGTACCGCTCTTGCCGAGGAAGCGAAAGGCCATCCCCGCCGTTTCTCCTAACGTGCTGTTGCAGTGCATGCGAGGCATGCGTTCTCCTTTGAGCTTTCAGGGTTTCATGCGGCGTGGATGCGACAATATCGCCGCTCATGAGCAGGTTTTGAACGGGAAAGATCATTTTGACAATAGCATAGTATATGGCCTTAATATCGACTTTCCAGATATGAGAGACACGCGATGGACACCGAACTGGCCAGGACTTTTCTGACAGTCGTTGAGGCGGGCAATTTCATCAGCGCCGCTGAACGGCTCCATGTAAGTCAGTCGACCGTCAGCACGCGAATTCACACGCTGGAGAATCTGCTTGGCTGCGTTCTGTTCGTGCGCAACAAGGCCGGGACCACGCTGACGCCCGCCGGCCGTCAGTTTCAAAGGCACGCGACCGCACTGGTCAGGACCGTAGCCCAGGCGCGCCACGATGTCGGCCTTCCCGAAGGTTTCAGCGGCACATTGGTGATCGGCGGCCGCATTGGGCTGTGGGAAGAATTCCTGCTGCAATGGCTACCGCTCATGCAAAAGGCGACACCCGCAATCTCCTTTCGTGCCGAAAGCAGCCTCGAACCCGAAATCATGCAGGGACTGATCGAGGGCCGGATCGATATCGGCGTGATGTACACGCCGCAAAGCCGTCCCGGCCTGAAGGTTGAACAGTTGTTCGACGAACGCCTTGTGATGGTCTCGACCAGCGCCAGGAACGCGCCTGAACCGCAGGCCGGGTATGTTTACGTGGATTGGGGTCCGGAATTTTACGCGCGACACAGCGCCAGCTTTCCGAATTTCGGAGGGCCTTCGCTGACAGCGAATATCGGCTGGCTGGGACTGCAACATGTCATGAAGAGCGGAGGATCCGGCTATTTTCCGATGCGGATTGTCCTTCCCCACATCGCCGCAAAGCGGTTGCATCTTGTCGCAGGTGCACCTGAATTTTCGGTGCCCGCCTATGTCGTCTATCCCGTCGATAGCGAACGCGAGGTGATCGCAAGCGCAATCGACATCATGCACCGGCTGGCCAGTTCAGCGACGAAAAGCAAGACTGCGGCAAAACCGGTCAAGCGCACGAAACGGTAAGCATTCTCGACGCAGGGATGATGTATCCGGTTCCTCGATACATGCGGCCACCATTTATCGCTTGCCAAGCACGTCCTCGGGGCGAGGATACCGAATGTTCGCAAGCGCAACGGACCCACGATGTATCGAACGCCATCCGGACAGGAATCTGATCTCGCCATCATGATCCGGAAAAACACTGCCTCTCCTTGCTGGCCTCGTGAAACCGGCACCGAGCAGCCATTGTCCAGCGAAACAACGGACTCTTCGCCGCCTGCTCCTCCGGATACTCAGCGGAACAAAAAAGTATGACTGCAACACCTGCTGGACTTACGGATGCCCTGCTGGCATCGGCGTCGGATGCCATTATCGCGACCGACCGTGACGGTGTCGTCACTTTCTGGAATCCCGGCGCCGAGCGAATCTTCGGCTTCTCGTCTGATGACGCGATGGGACAGCCGCTCGATTTCATCATTCCCGAGAATCTCAGGGCGCGGCATTGGGCTGGATATCGCCATACAATGACGACCGGCGAGAGCCGCTATGGCGCGGGAGATCTGCTGTCTGTTCCGGCCTTGACCAAGAGCGGTCAGCGCATCTCCGTCGAATTCACGATTGCAATATTGCGCGACGGATGCGGACAACCTGATGGAACGGTCGCCATTCTCCGCGATGTGACCAGGAGCTTCGCAGAAAAGCTCGCATTGAGACGAGAGGTTGCTGAGCTTCGGCGACCGGGGCCGAGCACATGAACGGTCTTTGCTGCCCTGTTTCTGAAAATCAGGTCTGATTTGACACCGTTCGGAACGAAGGGATAGCGTTCCGGCGACGTCATTCCCACGACCTCCAGTCGCGCGCTGGACATCCGAAATCGACGCACGCTGCGTTGCAAAAACCGCATCCCTGCTGGACGGCCGGGCAAAAGAATGTGCAGGACCATGATGATCGATCATCACCCCCTCCCGACAGTTGGAAAAGGTCATTTGGCGTGAGCGAAAACATTGTTGCGGAGACGGCGGATCGGATTTTTGCGGACCTTGCGGATGCGCAGAGCATCAACAGCGCTGCAAATGACGGATGGAAAACGCCGCTGTGGGCCGCGCTGAGCGATGCAGGCCTGCCGCTCTCGTGGGTGCCGGAGGACTGCGACGGCTCCGGCGCAAGCCTTGCGGATGGTTTTGCAGTTACGGCGTCTAGCGGAAAGTTTGCGATAGCTATTCCGCTGGTCGAAACCATGCTCGCCGGCTGGCTGCTGGCGCAGGCTGGACTTCCCTCGCCTGCTGGCAAAATGACCGTTGCTCCTGCGCGCCCGCAGGATCGCATCACGCTCAATGCGGACGGTACGCTCAGCGGACGGGTTCGCGGGGTACCGTTCGCATCCGAGGCCGCGCATATCGCGGTGATTGCGCAGGACGCGAAGGGTTATTCGATTGCGCTGGTGGAAACCTCAGCCTGCCGGATCGAGGCCGGCGAGAGTCTCGGCAGCGACGCGTCGAACACCGTGACGTTCGACAATGTCAGGCCGCTCGCGAGAAAGCCCGCGCCTGCGGGAATGACGCAAACCTCGCTGATGCAAATGGGCGCGACCGTCCGCAGCCTGCAGATCGCAGGCGCGCTGGAAACAATGCTCGAGATCACGGTGCGCTATTCGAACGAGCGTGTGGCGTTCGAGAAGCAGATCTCGAAATTCCAGGCGGTGCAGCATAACCTCGCGCGACTCGCGGGCGAAGTCGCTGCCGCCGTCGCCGCGGCAGGATCGGCCGCCGACGCCATCGCGAACAGCACGTCATTCGACGATGCCGTGTTCCTTGAGGTCGCGTCCGCCAAGGTTCGCTGCGCGGAAGCAGCCGAAAAAGGCACTGCGATCGCGCATCAGGTGCACGGCGCCATCGGCTTCTCGATGGAGCACGTCCTGCATCGCTACACCCTGCGCGCATTGGGCTGGCGCGACGATTTCGGACACGAAAGCCACTGGGCTGCCGAACTTGGCAAGTTCGTCGCGGCCCGGGGCGCAGATGAACTGTGGCCGCTGGTCGCGTCGCGGTAATCAAACCACAACTGCATTTTCAGGAACTGTCAGATGACCGCAGCGCTTCGTTTCGACCAGATCCGTTTGCCGGAGGAATGCGAGACGCTGCGTCGCGAAGTGCGCGCGTTCCTCGCCGAGGAAATCGCAGCCGGCACCTTCAACCCGCATGAGCCGCAGCGCGAGGACACCGATATCCCCGAGTTCAGCCGCCGGGTCGGCGAACGCGGCTGGATCGGCATGACTTGGCCGAAACAATATGGCGGCCACGAGCGCACCTTCCTGGAGCGCTACGTCGTCACCGAGGAGATGCGCGTCGCCAATGCGCCGACCCGTCGCTTCTTCGTCGCAGACCGCCAGAGCGGCCCGGTGCTGCTCAAATACGCCAACGAGCGGATCAAGATGGACATCGTACCGCGGATCTGCCGCGGCGAAGTCTGCTTTGCGATCGGCATGAGCGAACCGAACTCCGGCTCCGATCTGTTCGCCGCAAAGACCAAGGCTACAAAGACTGACGGCGGCTGGCTGATCAACGGCACCAAGATCTGGACCACCTCGGCACACATGGCCGACTACATGCTGGCGATCTTTCGCACCTCGCCGCCGACCAAGGAAAACCGCCGCCACGGCCTGACGCAATTCCTGGTCGACATGAAGACGCCGGGCATCACCGTCAATCCGATTGCGCAGATCAGCGGGCTGAAGGAATTCAACGAAGTGGTTTTTCAGGACGCCTTCATGCCTGATGAAAATGTATTGGGCGAGATCGACGGCGCGTGGAAGCAGGCGACCAGCGAGCTGGCCTATGAACGCAGCGGGCCCGAGCGCTTCCTCGAGACCTACTACGTGCTGACCGAGCTTGTTCGCGCGCTGGGAACGAATCCCGACACGCGGGGCGCGGAAGGCATCGGTCGGCTCGTCGCCCAGTTGCACACCATGCGCCGCATGTCGGTGTCGGTGGCAGGCATGCTGCAGGCCGGCAAGGAGCCCGTGGTCGAGGCCTCCATCGTCAAGGACATCGGCACCATCTGGGAGCAGCAGCTGCCGCACCGGGTGCGCGACCTTGCCGCCTTCATCGATGCCGATGCCTCCAATCATCACACGCTGGGAGACCAGCTGGCCTTCGCCATCAAGATCGCGCCCAAGCTCACCATCCAGGGCGGCACCACCGAAGTCCTCCGCGGCATCATCGCGCGCGGACTTGGGCTGCGTTGAAACAAGCAACAAGCATCGAAAGAGGAAGACTCATGAGCGGCTTCACCGATATCGGCGTCGAGAAACATAGTCACGTCACGCTGATCGAAATTCGCCGGCCGCCGCTGAATTTTTTCGATCTCTCCCTGATCCGTCAGATCGCCGACGCGCTCGGGCAGATCGACAATGATATGGATAGTCGCGCCGTGGTGTTAGCCTCACAGGGCAAGGCATTTTGCGCGGGCGCAAACTTCAACCGGCCTGCGGGCTTCGATGGCGACGCCGCGTCCGGCGACGGCACCACCGGTGACCTCTATCTTGAAGCCGTTCGCATCTTCAGTAACAAGAAGCCGATCGTTGCCGCAGTCCAGGGCGCCGCCATCGGTGGCGGATTGGGTCTTGCGGTCTCGGCGGATTTCCGTGTCACCTGCCCCGAGGCGCGGTTCGCCGCAAACTTTACCAAGCTTGGATTTCATCCCGGCTTCGGGCTGACCGTGACACTTCCCGAAGTGATCGGAAAGAACAACGCCGCGCTGATGTTCTATACCAGCCGCCGCGTCACCGGCGAGGAAGCCTTCAACATGGGGCTGGCGAACGTACTGGTGCCGCAGGATCAGGTGCGCGCCGAAGCATTCAAGCTCGCGCACGAGATCGCCGAGAATTCGCCGCTTGGTTTGATGTCAACGCGCGCGACGATGCGCGCAGGGCTAGCACAGCGGGTGAAGGCGCAAACCGATCATGAACTCGCTGAGCAAACGTGGCTGCGCGAAACCGAGGACTTCCAGGAAGGCATCAAGGCGACGACAGAGCGCCGTGCCGGCAACTTCAAGGGGCGGTGACGGCTCTTTCTTCCTCGTCCATCAACTCCAGCAGCCACGCTAGACTGACGCCAAGGCCCAGCCCCAGCAGCAAACTGGTGAACAGCGCGCCAAAGGGAAACGCTCCGCTGGGCTCAAGCGGTGCTGTCGCACGACTGAGTATCCGGGCATTCGAACTGTCAGTTCGCTGCTGGCCGCCGAGCTCACGGGACCGGGCCAGAACAGCCTGGTAGGCAACGCGGCTTGCCTCCATGTCCCGTTCCAGCTCCTTGAGACGAGCGATGATTTCGGTGGATTTTGTCTGATCCTGTTTCGATGCATCAAGGCGGCTCTTCAGTTGGCTCACAGCGGAGCGTGCCTGTTCCAATTCTGCTGAAGTTGACTGAACCGTGTCCCGGATTGCCTGCTCCAGCAGTCGTTTTGCTTCGGTCGCCCGCATCCGCGCAATGATGAGATCTGGATGGCGGGGACCAAGTGTTTCGGACAGATCGAGTTCAAGTTGCTTGGCTGCCGCATAGCGGTTTCCGAGCGCGCCGATTTCGCCTCCGCGAACCACATTAGGAATTCCGCCAGCATCCAGGGTCTTCCTGGCGCGCTGAAGCTGCCCAAGTGTCGAACGCAGACCGTTGAGCTTGGCTTCGGCAGTGCTCGCCTGAGCGGAAAGTTCAATTATCTGCTTTTCAGCATTGGCTGAACCGTTAGCAACAACGGTGCGGTTCTCGCCGCGAAACACCTCATAGCGCTGTTCGGCATCGCGCAACCGGGCCTGAAGCGTTTCCAGCCGTACGCCAAGAGGTGCCGCTGCGTCGGGTGATGTTTTCCTGCCCGCAGACGCTTGTTCGTCGACATAGCTATCCATCACCGCGTTAGCGATCCTTGCAGACATATCGCGATCCGACGTGACAACATTGACATCCACGGTGTGAGAACCAGGATTGCGCACGATGCTGACGGCGCGATCGAGCTGGCGCAACGCTATCGCGTGCGGATCGACAGCACGGGCGAGTCCGACACTCGCTAAAAGCGCGGAGAGGATTCCTTTCGACTTGCCACCAAAGAGCGGGTCGGTTTCGAGTTTTTCCTGCCTAATGACCCGGTCGTAGACACTGCGCGACGTCAGAGTATAGATCTGGTTTTCAACGTCTATCGTGCCGGCTTCTCCGGGTCCTGCCGGAGCGCCACTCCCGGCGATCCGGGCACCCGGCACGTCGAGCAAAATCCGGCCAGATGCGATATATCTGGGAGCCGACAGCAATATCCAGGCAAGACAAATACCGACGCATGCAAGGGTCACCGCCGCTATGAATGCGGCCCGGCGGCGCAACATCGACGCGATGCCGTCCACATCCAGAGCGGGTGCTTGAATGCGCGGCAGGTACGCGTCGCGTCTGTCGCCCTCGGATATCGCCATGCCAACGACCCTACGCGGTACAAATCCAGACGCCAGTTTAGCCCCTCTCCCCACTCCCTGGGGAGACATCTTTGCTCAATGATTGAACAAAATCCGCCCTCAGGCCGGACTTTCGGTTGGCGCCAGCGCCATGAACTGGAGTTGCAAAGGTCGCGATCCGGATATGCGTATCAGTCTGCAAATTCGATAAAGACCGGCTGATGGTCCGATGCTGCAGTTTTGGCGTCCACCTCAACGCGACGAATCCGGCCGCTCAAATCTTCCGTCGCGAAGATAAAATCCCGGCAGTCCGGACCGTCCGACCACTGCCGGCGATCGTATAGGCCGCATGTCAGCGCGTGAGGCTTGCCGGGATGACGGATCGACCACGCATCGCGATAATTCAATCCCGGACGGACCGACTCATGAATGAGCGCATGCTGAGGATCCGAGATATCGAAATTGAAATCACCGCAAAGCAGGCTCGATGCGGCCAGCGTCTGGGCCGCGTAGGGCTCGTTGTGGGATCCACCAGCCTTGGCGCTGGTCGACGCCTCCTCCTGAAGATCGAGCAATCGCCTGATCTGCGCTTCGCGCTGAGTAGCTGAATGATACTCGAGGTGCGTGTTGACGACGCGCAGCGCACCAAACGCAGTTTGAACCGTCACATCGAGTGCATGACGTCGCATGCTGCGGACAGCACCGGCTTCCGGCCACGGCAGCAAGTGATTGGAGATTTGCATCACCGGCAGACGCGACAGCGTCATGTTTCCGAACCGGTGCGTTCGTCTATCGCCATCGATGGTTTCAATTGCCGGACGAAATACCGGAACATATCCGGGGAGCAGAGAAGCCAGTCGCGCACTTTGATCCGTGCCGCCGTCGAGATTGACAAAATTGTCTGACACTTCCTGAAAACAGTAGACATCAGCGTCCGCCAACTCCGTTGCGACGGACACAATCCGCGCGAGGTCGGTCACGCCGTCGCAGCCCCTGCCGCACTGAATATTCCAGGTCAGCAGCCGCATCAGCGAATGCCTGCGCGCATGAAGGATTGCACGAACTGCCGCTGAAACAGCAGGAACGCGATCAGCAACGGCGCCATGGTCATCACCGTCGCGGCCGTAATGATCGACCAATCCACGCCGGTCTCAGGTGCACCAAACACTGCGAGGCCTACTGTGAGCGGCCGGCTTTCGACGGAATTCGTCACGATTAAAGGCCACAGGAAATTGTTCCAGTGATAACTGACCGAGACGAGGCCGAAGGCGACGTAAGTCGGCCGCGCCAGCGGCACATAAACCTTCCAGAGGATTTGCAGCGGCCCCGCACCCTCGACACGGGCAGCTTCGACCAGTTCCTGCGGCACGCTCTTGAATGTCTGCCGTAACAAGAAGATGCCGAAGGCGCTGGCCAGGTATGGCAATGCAATTGCCGGGATCGTATCGAGCAACCCGAGCTTTCCGATCATGCGGTAGTTCTCGACGATCAGAACGTCGGGCATGATCATCAACTGCAAAAGCACCAGTGCGAATGCGATCCCGCTTCCCCGGAACGTAAACCGCGCAAAGGCATAGGCCGCCAGCGTCGAGAGTATGAGCTGGCCGATCAGGATGATCACGACCAGCACGACGGTGTTGATGTAGTACCTTCCGAACGGCGCCTGATGCCACGCGCGCGCGAAATTCTCCAGTGTCCACGGCGCGGACAGGCTGAACGATGTCGCATAAGCTGCCGGATGCAGCGCGCTCCAGAAAGCATAAACCAGCGGCGCGAGCCACAGCAACGCCAGCAACCACGCTGCAACCGCCTCAAGAGGATGCGTGCGGCTGTTCATTGATAGTGAATCCTGCGATCGAGATAGCCGAATTTGATCAACGCCACTGTGCTGAGCAGGACCAGAAGCACCACCGTGAGGGTCGCGGCGTAGGCCGAATCCTGGAAAGTGAATGCGACTTCATAGATATAGTAGAGCAGCAACGTGCTGGCGTTGTTGGGGCCGCCCTTGGTCATGATCACCAGATGATCGACCAGCTTGAACGAATTGATCACGGCGTTGATCGCGACGAACAGCGTGGTCGGCATCAGCAAGGGAAAGGTGATCCGCCGGAACGTGTACCAGCGGCTGGCGCCCTCAACTGACGCCGCCTCCTCAAGATCCGGCGACAATTGCTGGAGCGCGGCCAAATAGAAGATCATGAAGAATCCGGCTTCCTTCCAGATCACCATGACAATCAGGCAGCTCATCACTGTGCTGGGATCTCCGAGCCAATTCCAGCCCGCAAGCCCAAAAACTCCGCGCAATTGATCCAGCAATCCGTAATCCGGTGTGTAGAAAAACAGCCAGATATTCGCGACCGCGATCATCGGGAGCACGGTCGGCGTGAAAAAGGCAAGGCGCAGAAAGCCGCGGCCGCGCATGTTGCGATTAACCCAGATCGCCATCAGCAGCGCCAGAGCGATCGACGTCGGAATGGTGCCCAGCGCAAACCAGAAATTGTTGACGAGCGCCTTCCAGAAAATCGGATCGGCGGCCATCGACTGATAGCTTTCAAGACCAATGAAGACTTCCGTGCCGTTCCGGCGCGTAATGAAAAACGAATGCCGGATGGTCGCCAGGATCGGGTAATGCGTGAATGCGATCAACAGCACCGCCGCCGGCAACAGCAGCAGCCACGCGTTCACAGCATTCCACCACGCGTGCGACTTCGGCCTGCGTGCGGCAACTGACATGGTGGCGGCCTGATCTGTCATCGGACAAATGGCCGGAATGGCGACGAACCGCCACCCGGCCCTTTCTTCGGTTATTTGTACGCGCGTAGCACGCGGTCGGCCTGCTGCTGCGCAGCCGCCAGCGCTTCGGATGGCTTTTGCGAACCGGTCACCGCCGCCTGCACCGCGTCGTTGACGAACTTGTAGATGCGGCCGTTCTCGTGAACCGACAGTTCCGGCACCGCATGTTCAAGCTGATCACGCGCCACGGTCGCGGCCGGGAAGCCCTTCGCATAGGCCTCCATCGCCGGCGTCTTGTAAGCCGCGGGCGAAACAGCGGCATATCCGGTCTTGATGCTCCATTCGGCCGCGCGCTCAGGCGTCGTCATCCACTGGATGAACTTCACCGCAGCCTTCTGTTGCTCAGGCGAGGCGCCCTTGAAGATGTAGAAGCTACCGCCGCCGGTCGGCGAGCCGCGGCGTTCCTTGGCCGGCAGCATCGCAACACCGAAGTTGAACTTGGCGCCATCCTTCACTGCGGTCAGATTGCCCGTGGTGTGCCACATCATCGCGGTCTTGCCCTCAAGGAAATCGGTGCGCAGCGTCGCCCAGTCGATGCTGCCCGGGGGCATCACCGCATGCTTGCGCGACAGATCGACCCAATAATCCAGCGCTCCAACAGTCTTCGGTGCAGTGAGATAGACCTCATTACCCGCTTCGTTCATCAGCCTCTGGCCGTTCTCGATCGCTAGCGCCTGCAGCATCCAGTAGCCGTAGCCCGTGGTCGGAATTTCGACACCCCAGCGGGTCGTGTTGCCGGAAGCGTCCTTCTTGACGAGCTTCTTGCCCATCTCGGTCATTTCGTCCCAGCTCGCAGGCGCCTTCTCCGGATCGAGGCCCGCTTCCTTGAACGCGTCCTTGTTCCAGTACAGCACGATGGTCGAACGCTGGAACGGAATGCTCCAGGTCTTTCCGTCGATCTGACCGTTGGCCATGAACGCAGGATAGAACTCCTTGAACCACGACTTGTCGGCAACAAGACCGTCCATCGGCACGATGGCGTTCTCATCCATCAACGTGAAGACGTCGGTCGAGAGCAGCACCGACAGTTGCGGCGGCTGGCCGCCCTTCATCGCGGTCATCGCCTTGGTCATGGTGTCGGTGTAGTTGCCGGCATATACCGCGGTCACCTTGATGTCCGCGTTCTCCTTCTCGAACCGCGCCACCATATCGTCGATGATCTTGGTCACCGGACCGCCGACCGCGACCGGATAATACATGGTAAGATCAACGGCGGCCGCGGGCCGTGACGTGAGAGACAGAGCGGCGAGCGCGGCCGCCGCAACCATCGTTCGTCCAAAGAATTTCATATTAACCTCCCCTGTTATCGTTTTGCGTGATCCTGCCATCAGGACCTCAGGCGACCGTTACTCGCTTAGTGTCACAGGCCGCGGACTCCATCCGCCGCTCTGATGTTTTGTCGAACTGGTGTTCGGAACCTGCATCCCATGCGAGCCGGATGTCGTCGCCCGGCAGTGACTTGCTGAAGCCGTCCTGCCGCACCGAGACTGGCTGCCCGTCGATTTCACAAAGAATGATGCTGTCGGCTCCGAGATGCTCGACCGCCTTTACGCGCGCCGGATGACCGTCATGCGACACGACGCGAATATGTTCCGGACGAATGCCAAGCAACCGGTCACCTCGCGCAATGAGATTCATTGGCGGCGTCCCGATGAACCGCGCGGTGAAAGCGGTTGCAGGCCGATTGTAAAGCTCTTCCGGTGTGCCGTTCTGCTCGATACGGCCGTCACGCATCAGCACAACACGATCCGCCATGGTCATGGCTTCGGTCTGATCGTGGGTCACATAAACCATTGTCATACCAAGACGCTGCTGAAGCGAACGAATTTCAGTGCGCATTTCATGACGGAGCTTGGCGTCGAGGTTGGAAAGCGGCTCGTCCATCAGACAGACTTTCGCCTCAGCAATGATGGCGCGTCCGAGCGCGACGCGCTGACGCTGGCCGCCGGAAAGCTGCGAAGGTTTGCGCTCCAGAAGATGGCTGAGACCGACGATGTCCGCGACGCGCTTGAGCCGCGCATCACGCTCGGCGCGGGACACGCGGCGAACGCGCAGCCCAAAAACGATGTTTTCCCCGACGCTCAGGTGCGGAAACAGCGCGTAGGATTGAAAGACCATCGAAATCTTGCGCTGAGCCGGCGTCAGAGCCGTTACATCCGCGCCGCCGATTGTAATGGTGCCGCCGTCCGGCTGCTCGAGGCCGGCGATCAATCGCAGCGTGGTGGATTTGCCGCACCCCGAGGGTCCCAGAAGAACCAAGAGCGAACCCTGATCCGCCGTGAGACTGACGTCGTCAACGGCGCGCATCGGACCCCAGTTCTTGGAGATATGATCTAGAGTGATCGCCGACATGCACCTACCTGATCCGAATGAATTGCGAGATGCGAGAGCCGCTCCTTACGCTTGGGCAAACTGGCCGGTCCGTCTCCTCGACCTGAGACTCCTGAAACCCGCTCACGACAAAAAGAACTCTTCGTCCGGTCCAAGGCAACATCCTGCTCTCCATATGTTCATTCGAACATAATTTTTGATCAAACGAAATAAGAAATTGCACATTTCGTGTTCGGATGATAATATTTCAATCAGATACATGCTCAAGATGACAAACAAGCGACAGACGCTGATCCTCGAAATCGTGCGCGAAAAGGGTTTCGCCTCGATCGAGCATCTTGCTGCGCACTTCAACGTGACGCAGCAGACTGCACGCCGCATTGTGAACCAGCTCTGCGATCAGGGTTTGTTGCGTCGCATCCATGGCGGTGTTGGCCTGCCGGTCTCGAACCAAAATCTCGCCTATGAAAGCCGGCAGGGCCTGAACTTCGAGGCCAAGCGGCAGATCGCGCAGGCGGTCTTAAATTTCATCCCCGACGGCGCATCGATCATGATCGGTCTCGGGACGACGCCCGAATATGTCGCGCGAGCGCTCGCGGATCGCAAGAATCTGCGGGTCATCACCAACAATCTCAACGTGGCGTCAGCGTTCGCACGCAACCCCGATGTGGAGATCACAATCGCGGGCGGAACTCTACGGCCGCTCGACCGCGATATCATCGGTGACGCTGCGGTGCGCTTCTTCTCGCGGTTCAAGGTGGACGTCGGGATCTTCGGCGTGGGCGGCATCGACGAAGAAGGCACGTTGCTCGATTTCTATTCGGGCGAGGTTCAGGCGCGTCAGGCCATCGTCGCAAATTGCCGGACCGCCCTGCTCGTCGCCGACGCCAGCAAGTTCGGCCGCAGCGCCACGGTACGTGGCGGGCATATCAGCGATTGCCATCATCTTTTTACAGACAAGCCGCTTCCGGCTGATTTTCAGCGGATCGCCGAACAATATGGCGACAAGATCCGCATCGTGGGCGATGGCCGCGTGCAGGCCGCCTAGACTCGTTTCGTCGCACAAAGGGACTCGATCATGACCCTGGCCATCAACCTGATCGATCTTGCCGGATTCATCGCGTTGCTGCTGTGGGGCACCCATATGGTGCAAACCGGCATCCAGCGTGCCTTCGGTTCGAAACTGCGCACAATTCTCGGCAGCGCTTTGCGCAATCGCTTTCGTGCGTTCCTGGCAGGCATGGGCGTTACCGCTGTCCTTCAGAGCAGCACTGCAACCGGACTAATGACCGCCGGTTTCGCTGCAGGCGGCTTCATGGGGCTGGTGCCTGCCCTCGCCGTCATGCTCGGCGCCAATGTCGGGACGACGCTGATTGTGCAAATTCTGTCATTCGATGTCACGCTGGTTGCGCCTGCCCTCGTGCTGATCGGCATGCTGATGTTCCGAAGAGATTCGCGGACGCAGGTCCACGACCTTGGCCGCGTGTTCATTGGTCTTGGATTGATGCTTCTCGCGTTGCGCCATCTCCTCGATCTCATGACGGGTTACGAGAGTTCTCCGACCTTGGCCGCACTGCTTGGCCTTGTCTCGTCATCATGGCTGCTGGATGTATGCCTCGCGGCCGCATTGACATGGGCTGCTCATTCGAGCGTCGCCATCGTTCTGCTCATCATGTCGCTGGCGACAAAAGGAATCGTGCCCCCGGATGCCGCATTCGCGCTGGTACTCGGCGCGAACATCGGCACGGCCATCAACCCTCTTATTGAGGGACCGGCAGGCGATGACCCGGCCGCCAAACGTCCCGCACTGGGAAACCTGATCGGCCGCCTTGTCGGCGTTGCTGTCGCAATCGGTCTTCTCGGGCCGATCAGCCAGTTCATCATGGCGATAGAGCCGAACAAAGCGCGCGCCGTTGCCGACTTTCACACGCTTTTCAACCTCGCCGTCGCAGTCGTGTCGCTGCCGCTGCTGACACCCTACGCATCGCTGCTGCGACGCTTGCTGCCCGACCGAATCGATCCAGCCGACCCCGCCCGGCCGCTCTACCTCGATCCCGCGGCGAAAGAGACGCCCATCGTCGCTCTCGGCGCAGCTTCACGTGAAGCACTGCGTCTGGCGGACGTACTGGAAGAAATGCTGCTGGGAGTGAATGCCGGGCTCGCAAAGGGAGACCGCCGCTTGCTCGTGGAAACCCGCCGGCGCGAGGATGTCCTCGATAAGCTCAATATCGCGATCAAGTCGTATCTGACATCGCTGGATCCCGACGAACTGAATGAGACAGATCAGCGCCGCCTGAATGAAATTCTCACCTTCACGATGAACATCGAACAGGCTGGCGACGTCGTCGACCGGAATTTTCTGCCTCACGCTTCCAAGCGACTTAAGCGCGGTCTTGTTTTCTCCAACGAAGAGCAAAACGACCTGAGTGCGATGATTGGACGTCTTGCGGGTAATCTCAAGACGGCGGCATCGCTCTTCGTTACCGAAGATCCGCGAACCGCGCGACTTCTGGTCGATGAGAAAGCCGTATTCAGGGATGCGGAATCAAAGGCGACAGCCTCACATTTCGACAGACTCAGGGATAGCGACCTTCAGACCGCCCAGGCCAGCTCGATCCATCTCGATCTGTTGCGCGACATGAAGCTGATTAATTCGCACATCGTCGCCGCAGCCGCATATCCGGTTCTGGAACGAACAGGGGCATTGTTGCCAAGCCGCGTGACATAGCCAGCGTTAGCCTGAGGCAGCAGACGCGACGCGGTCGGACTAGCGTTCGACGAACGCTTTCTCGATCACGAACTCGCCAGGTTCGCCATGATTGCCCTCGGTAAAGCCTTTGTCGAGCAGCAGCGTACGGGTGTCCTGCAATAACGCGGGACTTCCGCAGATCATGACGCGATCATGAGTGGCCTCAAGCGGCGCGAGGCCCGCATCGCTGAACAATTTTCCTGACGTTATCAGATCGGTGATCCGGCCGCGATTGCGGAACGGATCGCGGGTAACCGTCGGATAGTAGATCAACTGGTTGCGCACCAGTTCGCCAATCAGATCATCCTTCGGCAAATGCTCGTTGATCATCTCGCCATAGGCAAGCTCGGCGACGTGGCGACAGCCATGCAGCAACACAACCCTTTCGAAGCGATCGTAGGTTTCCGGATCCTTGATGACGCTCAGGAACGGCGCGAGCCCGGTACCGGTGCCGACCAGATAGAGATTCCGGCCATTCCTCAGATTGTCGATGACAAGCGTACCGGTCGCCTTGCGGCCGACAACGAGCTCGTCCCCCTCCTTCAAGTGCTGAAGGCGCGAGGTCAACGGGCCGTCGGGCACCTTGATCGAAAAGAATTCGAGATGGTTTTCGTAGTTCGCGCTCGCCACACTGTAAGCGCGCAGCAGCGGCTTTTCGCCGACCTTCAGGCCGATCATGGTGAATTCGCCATTTCGAAACCGGAACGACGGATCGCGTGTGGTGGTGAAACTGAACAGCGTGTCGGTCCAATGATGGACACTGAGGACGCTTTCCTGATTGAAGTTGCTCATGTCGCTCGATCCGATGTGCAGGTCCGATCGCGGGGCAAAATCAAAAACGCGGAGACAGATTGCCTCGCCAAATTTCATTTGTATACTAATGAATAATCCAACTTGATCCCACCGTCAAGCCGCGCTCAAGTTGGCGCCGCCCCGCAGAGAAGACCTTGATCAAAAGGAACAATCCATGTCCCACGACGCGCCCCAAGGCACCACCGGACCAACCAAGCTGGTGATCCGCAACATCGGTCTGATCCTGAGCGGGGCGATGGAAAAGCCGATCCTGGACGCCGACACCATCGTCGCGGAGAACGGCAAGATCACCGCAATCGGGCGGGCCAAGGACATCGACGCAAAAGGCGCGACCACCACCATCGATGCCAACGGCACGACGGTGACCCCCGGCCTGATCGACAGTCATGTTCATCCCGTGGCAGGCGACTGGACGCCGCGGCAGAACCAGATCGGCTGGATCGACAGCTTTCTGAATGGCGGCGTGACCACCATGATCTCGGCCGGCGAGGTCCATATGCCGGGCCGCCCCCGCGACATCGTCGGCGTCAAGGCCATGGCGATTTTCGCCCAGCGTGCGTTCGACAATCTGCGCCCCGGCGGCGTTAAAGTTCATGCCGGAGCGCCGGTGATCGAACCGGGCATGACAGAGGAGGATTTCAAGGAGTTGGCAGCAGCCGGGGTCAGGCTACTCGGCGAAGTCGGGCTCGGCGGCGTCAAGGACGGCCCGACCGCGCGCAAGATGGTGGCTTGGGCACGCAAGTACGGCATCCAAAGCACAATCCACACCGGCGGCCCGTCAATTCCGGGATCTGGGTTGATCGATGCCGACGTCGTACTGGAGGCCGATACCGATGTCGTCGGGCACATCAACGGTGGCCACACCGCGCTGCCCGATGGGCAAATCCGCTGCATCTGCGAGGGCTGTAAACGCGGCCTCGAACTGGTTCACAACGGCAACGAGCGCGCCGCGCTCTACACGCTGCGGATTGCCCGCGAGATGAAGGAACTGAACCGCGTCATTCTTGGCACGGATGCTCCCGCCGGTTCAGGCGTGCAGCCGCTCGGCATCTTGCGCATGGTGTCGCTACTGTCGTCGCTTGGCGACGTCCCCGCTGAAATCGCATTCTGCTTTGCCACCGGCAACACCGCGCGGATGCGCGCGCTGGATTGCGGCATTATCGAAGTCGGCCGCGCGGCCGACTTCGTCATCATGGACAAGGCACAGCACTCGGCCGGGAAGAACATTCTGGACAGCGTTCAGCTCGGCGACCTGCCCGGCATCGGCATGACCATCATCGACGGCATCGTCCGCACCCAGCGCAGCCGCAACACCCCACCAGCGACCAAGGTGCCGGAGATTGTCGCTCACTAGTCAGCGATCGATAGATCACCTCAGCTTACTCAGCAGCGCGACAAAGGTTTCGCGCTCCTTTGCATCGAGCGGAGCGAGCGTTTCCTTGGTGATGGCCAATGCGTTGGGCGCGGCCTTCTCGGCCATCGCCTGCCCGGCGCGGGTCAAGCTGACCAGAAGGCGGCGGCCGTCCTTCGGATCGGAACTGGTTTCGGTCAGGCCGCGCGCGGTCAACCGGTCGATCACGCCCTTGATGGTGGCGACATCCATCGCCGTCAACCGACCGAGCTGGTTCTGGGAGCACGGCCCTGTCTCAGTGAGCTTTGCCAGCGCAGCCCATTGCGTCGGTGTCAAATTGATCCCAATTTCTTTCGCGAAGATAGTAGCGTGACGCTGCCAGACCTGACGCAGGATAAATCCGATCTGGTCATCGAGCACGTAAGATGGCTTCGAGGTCTTCGGATTGCGCTTGGGAACAGCTCCCTTGGCGGCAGCCGCTATCTTGTTTTGAACAGAAACCTTGTTCTGAGCAGCTTTGGCCATTCCTATACCCCCGGACTTACTTTTGTTCGGCGGAAATCCGCCGCCAGTTAGACAGCCAGATGCGCGTCGCGAATATCCGGGCGAGCCTTAAGCTCGCTCATGGTGCCGCTGAAGCAGATGCGGCCGCGTTCGATGATGTAGGCCCGGTCTGATATCAGATTCGCAAAGTGGAGATTCTGCTCGGAGACGACGATGCTGACGCCCTCCTTCTTCATCGCCAGAATCGCGCCCACCATTTGTTCGACAATCTTGGGCGACAGTCCTTCAGAGGGCTCATCCAGCAACACCAGCGACGGATTTCCCATTAAAGTCCTAGCGATGGTCAGCATCTGTTGCTCGCCGCCGCTCATGCGGCCGCCCATACGGCCACGCATCTCACCAAGGTTTGGAAACAATGCGAACAGTTTATCACGGGTCCATTGCGGCGCATTCGATCGCGGCGGCTGACGCCCGACTTCAAGATTTTCGTCGACGGTGAGGTCCGTGAAAATACGACGCTCTTCCGGGACATAGCCGAGCCCGTTACGGACGATGGCGTGGGTGGGCTGGTTAGACATATCCCGCCCCTCGAAGATAATCTGGCCCTCGCGCTGTTCGACCAGCCCGACGATCGAACGGAATGTCGTCGACTTGCCAGCGCCATTGCGGCCGAGAAGCGCAACGACTTCACCCTCACCGACCTCAAGCGCCACATCGAACAGGATATGCGCCGGCCCGTAGTAGCTGTTGAGGCCCTGAACCGAGAGCTTCATGCCGTTGCTCCCTCGCGATGGCGTGCATCATAAACGAGACCTTCGCCAAGGTAGATTGCGCGGACCTGCGGATTGCGGCGAACTTCTTCCGGCGAGCCCTCCGCGATCAACGTGCCACGGTTAAGCACTAGAATGCGATCGGCGTGTTCGAATACCACATCCATATCGTGCTCCGTGAACAGAACTCCGATCGACTTCTCGCGTGCGATCCGTGCTGTGAGGCGCATCAGCTCGACGCGTTCGCGCGGCGCCATACCTGCGGTCGGCTCATCCATCAAAAGAAGCTTTGGCTGATTGGCGAGCGCGATCGCAAGCTCCAGCCGCTTGAGATCGCCATAGGCAAGTTCTCCGCAGGGCCGGTCCGCATAGCCGCTCATTCCGACGAGATCGAGCAAGCGGTCCGCCTCAACGCGCTCAAATCCGGCTGTAGAACGCCACATGTTGAAAAGCTGGGCGTTGTACGACACCAGGGGAACCTGCACGTTCTCACGCACAGTCATGGTTGGGAACGTCGCCGTAATCTGGAAGGTACGGCCAACGCCGAGCCGCCAGATTATGCGCGGCTTTTTTCCTATGGTATCCTGGCCGAGCAGATTGATACGGCCGCTATCGGGCACGTTCTGGCCGTTCAGCATATCAAAACAGGTGCTCTTGCCTGCGCCGTTGGGACCTATCAGCGCAAGGATTTCACCTGCAGCCAGAGAGAACGACACGTTGCGCACGGCGTGCACGCCACCATAGGACTTGGTCAGGCCTTCGACTGCAAGCAGTGTGGGTGCGACACTCATTCTGCCGTCTCGATCCGTGATGCCAGAATGGCAGATTTCGACGATTGCGACTGACGCCGCGCGCGAATTGTTTCGATCATGCCGACGATGCCCTTCGGGAACGCAACCACAATCAGCACGATAATCGCGCCAAGCACCAGTTTGGAAAGATCGGTCTGGCTCACCAGCCAGATGTTGAGCGCCTTGAAGACGATGGCACCGACCACCGCGCCCGATACCGTCTCGACACCGCCGAGCAGCACCATCACCAGCGCATCGACCGAAAGCGAGATGCCGAGGCTGTCGGGAAACACGCTTCCTTTGAGATATGCGAACAACGCACCGGCAACACCCGCAACGGTGCCCGCGATCACGAACGCGGTCCATTGAATGCGTTTGCCGTCAATACCGATCGCTTCGCTCCGCAGGATGGAATCACGTGTCGCACGTAGCGCGTAGCCGAACGGCGAAAACACGATAATGCGAAGCACCGCCACAGCCAGCGTCGCGATGCCCAGCGACAGCCAATAGAAACTGGCAGGCCCTGCTGCCCAGGTATCAGGCCATACTCCGAGTATCCCGTTGTCGCCACCGGTCACGCTCACCCACTGGAACGCAATCGACCAGACGATCTGCGCAAAGGCCAGCGTCAGCATCGCGAAATAGACGCCTGACAGTTGAACCGCGAAAAATCCGAAGATTGCCGCGCCGAACAGTCCCAGCAGCGGGCCCAGCAACAGACATGCAATCATCGGCAGGCCGGCAGCTTTGGCGAAGAATGCCACACCGTAGGCCCCGAGGCCAAAATAAGCTGCATGGCCAAAGGACGCGAGTCCGCCGACCGACATCAGGAAATGCAGACTGACGGCGAAAATCACGAAGATCGCAATTTCCGCGCCGACGGTGAGCGCATAGTTGCCGCCAAACAGCGGCAATGCCGCCGCCACGATCAGTACCGCCAGCATTGCAAACCGCTCGTTCGTGGTCAGTGGACGCCACGGACGAACCGTCAGACCGGGCGTCTTGCGCGCCGGCGCTTCCGGTTTTCCGAACAGGCCCCATGGCCGAACGATCAGGACCGCGGCCATCACAAGGAACACGAGAATGATCGAAATTTTCGGAAATATCAGAATGCCGAACGCGTTGAGTTCGGAGACCAGCACCGCAGCGACGAACGCACCGGTGATGCTGCCGAGACCACCGATCACGACCACGACGAAAACGTCGACAATAATGCGCAGATCCATCGCGTGATGAACGGCATCGCGCGGAATTTGCAGCGCGCCGCCGAGCGCGGCCAGAAACACACCGACTGCGAATACACTGGTGAACAACCACTTCTGATTGACGCCGAGCGCCGCCACCATGTCTCGGTCCTGCGTCGCCGCGCGGACCAGAATCCCCCAGCGCGTACGGCGGAACAGCAACCACAACGCACCCAGCACCACAGGGCTAAGCACAATCAGAAAGAGATCATAGGTGGGAATGTTCTGGCCGAAGAAATCGACCGCGCCGCGAAAACCGGGTGCACGACGGCCCACCAGATCATCCGGCCCCCAAATCAGAACCACGATATCCTCGACCATCAAGGTCAAGCCGAAGGTGGCGAGCAGCTGAAACAGTTCCGGCGACTTATAAATCCGCCGCAGCAGCACCATTTCGACCAGCACGCCCAGAACCGCAACAACGAGCGCCGCAACAACAATACCGCCCCAGAAACCCAGCGTACCGGACAGCCGCTCGGTCAGGGTGAACGCAACATAGGCGCCCAGCATGTAGAACGCGCCATGCGCGAAATTCACAATCCGTGTCACGCCGAAAATAATCGACAGTCCCGACGCCACGAGAAACAGCGACGCCGCGCTCGCAAGACCCGTCAGGAACTGAACAAAGTAGAAGCTCATATGCGATCCATGGCTGGAAAATGCCGCGGGCGCGCATTACGCGCCCGCGGTCGTCAACCTCAGTCTTTCGGACGCAGTTTTTCGACTTCCGCATCGCTTGGCAGGAAGTCCTCGCCCTTGCGATAAACGGAATCGACCATCACGCCCTTGCCGTCCTTGAGCGCTGTCTTGCCGACATAGGCGCCGAGCGTCGATTGATGATCGTTCTTGCGGAAAGTGATCTGACCGAACGGTGACGACATCGACAACCCTTCAGCCGCAACGATCATCCTTTCAGGATCGGTCGAATTAGCTTTGGCAAGAATTGCCGCCGCCGCCTTGATCGTCTGATATCCGACGATGGAGCCGAGCCGCGGATAGTCGTTGAACTTGCCCTGATAGGCCTTCAGAAACGCGTCATGTTCCGGCGTCTTGATGCTGTACCAGGGATAACCGGTGACGATCCAACCCGACGGCGTTTCTTCCTTCAGCGGATCGAGATATTCCGGCTCACCGGTGAGAAAGCTCACCACTGAACGATCCTTGAACAGGCCGCGAGTGTTACCCTCGCGGACAAACTTCACGAGATCCGCCCCGAAGGTTACGTTGAGAATGGCTTCCGGATTGGAATTCGCAAGCGCCTGAACGATCGGGCCTGCATCGATCTTGCCCTGCGGCGGCCATTGCTCGTCGACCCACTGAATGTCGGGCCGCTTCTCCGACAGCAGCTTCTTGAAGATGCCGACTGCGGATTGGCCATACTCGTAGTTCGGCGCGATGGTTGCCCAGCGCTTCGCAGGCAGCTTGGCGGCCTCATCGACCAGCATCGCCGCCTGCATGTAGTTCGATGGACGCAGGCGGAATGTATAGCGATTGCCCTTCGCCCATGTGATCGCGTCAGTCAAAGGCTCGGCGGCAAGAAAGAATACCTTCTTCTGCTTGGCAAAGTCGCTGACCGCCAGTCCAATGTTGGACAGGAACGTGCCGGTTAGCATCACGACGTTCTCGTTCGACACCAGCTCGTTCGCGGCAGTTTGGGCATCGGCCGGTTTGCCGTTATCATCCTTGGATACGACAACCAGCTTTTTGCCGTTGATGCCGCCCGCTGCGTTGACCTCCTCAACCGCGAGCTGCCAGCCCTTGCGATACGGCTCGGTGAACGCTGGCAGCAGCGAATAGCTGTTGATCTCGCCAATCTTGATTTCACCGCTCTGCGCCAGGGCGGATGTCGCCATGCTGCTGAGCATCATGCCAAGGCTTGCTCCCAAAAAACCTTTCAGAATAAATTTGCTTCGTACCATCCCAGACCTCCAATGTTGACGAAGCGTCCGCTCCGCCGTGACATCCGTCCATCCCTTCCCTCATTCAGGGACGGTCCGGCAATTTCTCTCGCACGTTACCTCGGGAGCAAACAGCTAGCGAAGGCCGTCCTCCCCCTTGATTTCTCCAATCGTCAGACCGCCGACACGCGGGAGCGGACGCCCGCTATCGGTCACAGCAACCGCGACCATGATTTCATTCGCGCGTGGCGCGTCATTGATTTGCACTTCCATTCCGTCGAAATGACTTCGCACGAATGCAGCGTCCTTGTGACCGAGCGGAATGTCGAGCACCGCGCCCAAGCCTCCGCGCTTCTTGGAAGACGGGATCAGCGCAGCACCCTTGCCCAGCACCTTGCGTACGGGCGCCCCCATTTTGGGATGCAAAATTGCTGCCGCGTGCTCCAACTCGCCGTTCTCGCCAACTGCAGCCGCCTTGCCATAGCTTTGCGCCTTGCTGCCCTCGATCCCCAACGCGGCGACCGCCCTCGTCGCAAGTAGCTCGCCCAATTCCTCGCCAATGGCGATGAGCGGCCCAAGATCATCGACGAATTTTCCCGCAAACGGATTATCGATCACAGCGATCGCCGCCGCGCGGCGGGTCGGCGGTGAGACATTTCGCCCACCCTCCATCGTCGTTTCCTCGACAACGGTCACGATCTTGCGAATGACGGCACTCATCGCAGTCCATCCTCTCCCTTGATTTCGCTGGCCTTGAGGCCACCCACCCGGGCGTGAATCCGCGAACCCGTGGTCATCACCAGCGCGAGGAGCAATTCGTCAGCACGCGGTGCGTCGGAAATACCCACTTCCATGGCATCGAAATGCGACCGCACATAAGACGCGTTGATATGGGTTACCGGCACATCGAGCCTGGTGCCTGGACCGCCAACTTTTTTGGCGGACGGTACAATGGCTTTTGCTTCGCCGAGAATCTCGCGCATCGCGTAGCCACCGGGTACATGCCATAACGCGCCGTGCTCCAGTTCACCCGCCGAACCGATAATCGCTCCCTTGCCATACCCCTGAACAGCGGCAGGATCGCCGCCAAGCGCTTTCAGTAGGGAGCCCGCCATCGACACACCAAGCGGTGTCAGGTCGTCCATAAACCCGGCAATGTCTTCCACATAACGCCCCGCAAACGGATTGCGGATCACACACAGGACCGCGCCCCGGCGGAGCGGCAGCGCCGCCGGTTTTCCACCTTCGTGGAAGACCTCTTCGATCACGGTGGCACGCTTACGGATCACAATCTCAGGCATGCATCAGGCTTTCAATTTTCACTCGGACTGAGCCCCTTGAAGATAACGGAGGCGACTTACCATCAATGTTCTTGAGCACGACAACGCGCGTTTCGCCCTGCAAGTGAAGCGCCGCTCCATTCATCAAACCCGCCACGACCAGCCGCCGCGCACAACTTGCGCCAGCTTCAAGAGCGATCTCGATATCAGCTAACGGTAATCGGCCGACCTCGCGGGTGACAAGGCGCACACCGAGATCGCTGTCAGGCTGAATGTCGCTTGCCGGGCGACGGACGATGGCCTGATGTCCTGGCAGATCAACGGCGTTAGCGATGATTGTTGCCGCGGCATCCGCCTTTGCTGCTGTTCGCGCCAAAACCGTGACGGCATCGGCAATGCCGAGCGAAAAGCTGCGGCCGCGCCAGCCGCTGGTCGCGATGCCGCGTGTGGTATCGCTCGCCGCAATCACCGTTTTCCCAATGAGGCCCGGCGTGTCGGGCCGATCCACAAGCCCGACAGTGAAGAATTGACCATCGCCAAGATGCAGCGCGATATCGCCGCCATTGTTGACATATGCGCGATCAAGATCGGCCACTCGTATCATTGCGCCGAGAATTTCCTCGGCG
>Ga0233439_10000535_pt1 | contig 56135 bp, 69 predicted proteins | sample SI_123_September_6_FD_182713 | JGI IMG/M metagenome (GOLD analysis project Ga0233439, IMG submission 182713) | Seawater microbial communities from Saanich Inlet, British Columbia, Canada - SI_123_September2016_100_MG | ecosystem: Environmental > Aquatic > Marine > Inlet | place: Canada: British... | reverse complement strand
CATTTTTTACTAAAAAATTTTTTCTTTGTAAAATGTAGCAATGGTAAAAAATGATAACAAAAAAGATGTAAAAAAAACCACAGAAAAAATAATTGAACAAAACACATGCAATGACATAATAAATTTTCAATTATTAAAAAAAACACATCATCATAATATTACAATGGTAAAAAATGATAACAAAAAAGATGTAAAAAAACCATTTTCTAAACAATGTAATAATACACACAAATTTTATTGCAGTATATGTGATTACACAACATCTAAAAAATATAATTTAGAAAAACATTTTTTAACACAAAAGCATAAAAAAATGAAAAGTAGCAAAAGTAGCAAAAAAGTAGCAAAAGTAGCAAAAGTAGCAAAATCGATAAATGACAATTTTGAAAATAATTATTTTGAAAATATTTTTTCGTATAAAAATGATTCTGGTGATTTTTTTTGTTCAAAATGTAAGTTTAATACAAAACATTTACATAATTTTAAAAGACATTTAAAAACCAAGAAACATAATTCTGGTGAAAAATTTATGAATAATCGGTATTTGTGTGATTGTGGAAAAGAGTATAATTATCAATCCGGATTATCTAGACATAAACTGAAGTGTAGTTATATAAATAAAAACCAAGATGATAAAAATAAACCAAATTATAGTGAATCGAGTGAAATATTTGAAATGATAAAGAAAAAAATTAATTTTAACCAAACAATTATTAATAATACAAATCATTACCAAAATACTAATATCAATATGCAAATATATTTAAATGAAAATTGCAAAGATGCAATGAACATACAAGATTTCGTTAATTCATTAGATTATACAATAAAATCTTTAACAGATATTGTTACTGATACCATAACCGATAATGTAAGTAATATTATAATTAAAAAATTAAATAATATTGATTTTAAACAAAGACCAATTCATTGTTTAGATGAAAATAATATAGTTTATATAAAAGATAAGGATTTTTGGGAATGTGATAATAACAAAATAATATTAAATAATACAATAAACCAAGTTGTGAATAATAAAACACAACATGAATTAAATTCTTTAAATGAATGGAGTAGTAATAATCCTCAATGGCATCTTAATAATAATTTAGCAAATAATTTTTATAAGGCAAATAAAAAAATTAATGATAATAATAGTTTAATTGATAATCATAAAATTATAAAAAATATTATAAATACTGTTTCCTTTGATAAGAAACTACTATTAAAAGATAAAATTGAAAATTAATATAAATAAAATATATATATTAAACTATGCATTTCTGTAATAATTGTGAAAATATGTATTATATTGAAATCTCAAAAAATAATAATAATAAATTATCGTATTATTGTAGAAATTGTGGAAATAGAGACGAAAATTTGGGTTCTGAAAATACAACAATATTAAAAACAAAAATAAAGCTTGATAATAAGGTATATTCACATATAATAAATAAATATACTAAAAATGATGTAACATTGCCTAGAATTAACACAATCAAGTGTCCGAATCAAGAATGTCCTAGTAATAAAAAGGAAAAAGAGAATGAAGTAATTTATATTAGATATGATAATGAAAATATGAAATATATTTATTTATGTGTCAATTGTGATACTACTTGGAAAACCAATGATAAAAATTAATATAAATATAAAATTGATATAAAATAAAAAGAATATCCCATTAATATATTAGATGTCTGAAGGTCAAAAAGAAAAACAATCAAATATTTTAGAAAATGTTTCAAGTATACTAGAAGATGTAACAGAAGATATAGGGAAAAATATTGATAGTATATCAAAAAACGTATCTGAACAAATGGATAGTAATAAAGAACAATTAAAGAAATTATTTAACATGAATTCTAATTCAGGTAATAATGAAGGGGGTGATAATAAAAACGATGATGATAGTGGTGGGAATGAAAATATCAAAGATGTTGGTGATGATAAGGATAGCGGTGAAGATGATGATAAGGATAGCGGTGAAGATGATGACAATGATAGCGGTGAAGATGATGACAATGATAGCGGTGAAGATGATGACAATGATAGCGGTGAAGATGATGATAAGGATAGCGGTGAAGATGAAGAAGAAGAGAGTGAAAGTGAAGATGATGATGAAGAAAAACTTCAAAAATTTGATGTTAATATGACAAATAATATTATTACAAATAGTCACCCCGAAAGTATTCTTCACAATAATGATGAGGTGCAAAAAATGACATATGTTTCTAGAGATGATAATGGTATTATTATTGATAAATTACATAAAACAATACCAATAATGACGAAATTTGAAAAAACAAAAATATTAGGAGAAAGATGTAAGCAGTTACAATCAGGATCTGAACCTTTTATAGATATAGACGAAGATGGTTATTTAGATGAATATTTAATTGCAACAAGAGAATTAGAAGCAAAAAAAATACCATTTATTATCAGAAGACCATTACCAAACGGTGGTTCTGAATATTGGGATATAAGAGATCTTGAAATTTTATATTAATTAAAAAATATAATAGAAATTATATTATATTTTTTTAACATTTCCACCTTTGCCCACAATTCAAACATGTTACAAATGTGGTCATTGGTTCATCAGCACTTCTAGTTTGTAATTGATAGTATGTGCATTTTTTAGATTTACATTTCCAACATTTAAAATCATCTGTTGATGCTTCCAATTTTGGCTCGTATTTATTATCATCTCTTAATTTTTTATCTTCTATTAATTGTTTCCATTTATCAGGTTCCAATTCTTGATGTGTCATAAATGCCAACTTATGAATTTTAATTTTTTTTTCCTTTAACAAGTCTTGAATATATTTATTATTTATATTGTTAAATATCGTCCTAACTTTATCTATATAAATAATTGCAAAGTGTCTATTGTCCCATTTTTTAACTATATTTTTTTCATCACAATTTTTGATTGTATAATTATAAATGCCCTTTTCTAAATTTATTGCTCTTTTTTCATCACCAAGTAATAATGTTATTTTGTCTGTTATATTTTTTCTAAATTTTTCCGGATTTTTTAATTTCATATTTATATTACTTTAATAAAAGTGTTTTATTTTATATCAATTTTCTTATAAATTATTCATCATCGCTATATTCATAGTCTTCCTCACTTAGCTCAGAACCGATAGCATCACTATCAGTATAATCACTATCTTCATCGCTATCTTCTTCGCATTCGTCTTCTCCTTCATCGTCATCGTCTTCATCGTCGTCTTCATCGTCGTCTTCATCACTATCTTCCCCTCCTTCATCGTCAATATTATCATCGTCTTCATCGTCGTCATTTGCGATTATTGTATTATCTACATCCAAATCACTATCCGTATTAGCATCATTAACAATAAAACCATCAAGCAGGTAACCCTCTTTTGTCTTCATTTCAGTTGGTACATTTTCCAATTCATCATCACTATCTTCTTCATCATTTATATCATCAAATCCTCCAAATAATTTTTCATATATTTTTTTCCATGTATTTTTTTTTAAATCAATTATATTACCTTCTTCATCAATTCTTATTATAGCACAATTTCCAAACAATAATATATTATCAACGGGAGGTGGGAAATCATATTTATTTTCACTACCAGCTCTACCATTTTGTTTGCCCCATAATTCAATGTTGATTTTTTCATCGCTAATTTTAACCTTCCATGTTGTTTGTTTTGAAAAATTTTTATTATTTTTAAAATTACATTTTTTATGTAATATATTCCTGTCCAAATCTTTTACTTTCATTTCTTTTATCCCACCTAATTTGCTTACGATTAAAATTGTTGTCATTATATTAAAATAAGATTTGATAATGGGTTTAAATAGTTTTGTATTATATATTATAAATGAAACTATATATACCACATAATAGATTTAATATTGAAAAAATAAAACATTTAGAATATTCACAATATATAACCAATGTAATATATAGCGATGAGGGCATTTTTCGAATAAAAAAAAATAAAAAAATAAATGAAATAAGAAGGGTTGAAATTATTGATAAACAGGTTGAAATGATTCAATTAAACCATAAACAATACCAGATTTGTTATATTGATAATAGTATTGAAAAAATTATCGAAACAGTTTATAGAATTCCATATAAACATATTATCATAACAGAAATTGTTAAAAAATATAGATTAAGGAATGATGCACTTGTTGCACTATATTGTATATATGATGAAAATAATAATTTCAAAAACTTATATTTTGAATTACACGAGAGTCTTAAATATAAATTTGTAATGGATGATATTTACTCGTTTTTATCTTTATTAAACTAATATTTATATTATATAAATGCTACTAAATATACTACAATATTTTTTGATATCTTTTATTTTAATATTATTAATACATTATTTATATAATTTTTTTAAAAATAATTTAACTGTTCCAAAAGTTAAGGATTTAATCTATAAGCCAAAAAAACGTTATGAGGAAATATATGAATCTATCGAAACAAATGAAAAAGAAGAAATTGATACTGAATCAATGAAAAATGAATTAAAAAACTATTTATCTGAATTGAATGAAAAAAATGTTAATAAAAATGATGAATCACAAAATATATCATCTTTCTCAAATGATACAGATGCTAATTATAGTACCTATTAAAATATATAATTGAAATAAATATAAAGATCAGATGATAATATAAAATAAAATGAATAATAATATTAAAGCAAGATTAAAAGAACAGTTTCCTGTATATAAACTTTCTTATGGACGTATATTACATAAGAAAGTTTCGGCCGATTTATATTATCTAATTCCAAGAGGGAAAAAACAGTTTATTTGGTTTACATGTTTTGATAACAGAAGTGTGTGTCTCCTAATTAATTATAAAAAAAATTATGATTCTTCTGTTGAAATTATAGATTTATTACCACATGAATGTTGTTTTGATAAAGAATTGTCTTATGGGAAAGGGACAATATTTAACGGTATTCTTATTACAATAAATAATTATAAATATTTTGTATGTGAAGAATTATTATTTTATAAAGGAAAAAACAAATTTATAAAAAAACAAAATGACAAAATTAAAAATATTAATTATATCTTTAAAAATGAAATAAAAAATACAACATATACAAAAAATACTATCATATTTTCATTACCTATCGTGACAAATAATTTTGAACAAATAATTTCATTGTCTGATAAACAACAATATAAATGTTATGCTATTCAATTTATAAATTTAAAAAATAATAATGCTTTGGGTTATTATAAATTGGAAAATCATAATAACAAACATTCGATTGTTAATTGCGACCAACAATCAAATACGAATGATAAAAATAAGGATAATTATAAAAATAAGGATAATTATAAAAATAAGGATAATTATAAAAATAAGGATAATTATAAAAATAAGGATAATTATAAAATAAAAGATAGAGTCAATAATGGTGATAACAATGTTTCGCATAATAAATTATCAAATAAAGTTATATTTATGGTAAGTGCTGATATAAAACAGGATACATATTATCTACATACAGATGATGTTGGAGAAGAATTAATTGCATATATTCCTGATTATAAAACTAGTATTATGATGAATAGAATATTTAGAAACATAAAAGAAAATGATAATTTGGATTTATTAGAAGAAAGTGATGATGAAGATGAATTTGAAGATGTTTCACTTGATAAATATGTAGATACTGATAAAAAAATAGCAATGGTTTGTGAATATAATATAAAATTTAAAAAATGGAAGCCAATAAAATGCGCTGATATAAATGAACCAATTATTAATAAAAAAACACTTTATCATGCAGTTAAAAAATTAAATCAATCAACAAGTCACGCAAAAACTTCATTTTATAAAGATATGTACAATAAAAGAAAACAATTTTATAAATGATTATTTAAATTTATATTATGTAATTGTATCCAAATTATAGTTTAATTAAGCATTTCCCCACCATATCTTCTGTGTTATCAAAATATACTTTTTTTCTACCCCTTTTTCTAGGTTTTATTTCGTCCCACATCGCATCATAACCTTCTTTTTCTATATTTTTTTCATATGTATCACAGTGTGTTTTTATAATTTTATATTTTTGTTTATGATAATAACTTGTACGTTTTTTCCATTGTTTTTGAAATATATCTTGGTGATCTATAATATCAATAACAAGAGGTTGTGTATGCTTTGTTCTCAATATACGCCCAATGGCTTGTGTAATATCTGTTTTAGGTGTGGCCATACATAATGTAGTCAATGATTTAATATCCAATGCTTCAGCAGCCATAGAATATGTTGCAATTATAACCTGTTTTGTTTCACTTATTTTAAGATCCTTTTCTTTCATACCACCAACATAATATCCAACTGATGCAATATTTCTATGTTCTATTGCATCATGTAAATATTTCAATAAATTTCTATAATGTGCAAGTACAATCATTTGTTGATTTGGATTATGATTTAACTCATTTTTTATAACATTTAATATAAATTCACTTCTTCTATTATAATTGCATAATTTTGACATCATTGTACTATATTTTGCATTACCTCTATAATCGTATTCTGTTTTATTAAATTCTTCATCCTCTATTTCATATTCAATTGCTTTGACAAGAACATTATCCTCGTTTTTTCTAACTTCTTTGTATACAATTTCACCTAGGAACATTTTAAAAACTTTTGACAAACCATCTTTTCTATTCATTGTCGCACTTAATCCCAATGTATACTTAGTAATAATTTTCATTAACGATCTTGAAAATACCTTACTTGATATATGATGAACTTCATCGACAATGGTAAGTCCAAAGGATTCAAACATGTCATTTGGATAATATTTCATTGATAAGGATTGTAACATACCAATTACTATATCTTTATCGTTTATATCAATTACTGGTCCTTGAATTTTCCCAATTCTCGCGTTAGGAAGGAATTGATGTATTCTCTCTACCCATTGATTTAATAGGAAACCTTTATGAACAATCACAAGCGTTTTTTTTTTCAATTCAGCAATAATTTTAAGTGATAATACGGTTTTCCCTCTACCACATGGAATTTCAAGTAACCCTCCTGTATTAAATTGGTCTTTGGATACAGTTTCCATATATGTTTTAACAATAGTTTCTTGATAATCTCGTAGAGAACCACTAAATGCTATATCAATATTATCGCCTTCTGATATTTTTAATGCACCAGGATTACCATATGTTTTTAATCCCCAAAATCGGGGTATATAAAATTTCGAAGAAGATTCCTTGTATACTGGAAATTCTTCTGGTTTGACAAGTGATTTAGGAATAAATGGTTTAACTGTTAATTCTTTTCTTAAAAACCTTTCTTGTTTTGGTGTAATATTTTTTTTTAATAATGTATAGCCCTTTTGACCAATATATGCATTGTTTATTTCAGACATATTATACTATAATGGTCTTTATTTAGATAACTTTTCAATTTATTAAAATAAAATCTATTATTATCATATATGAAGCTTTTGAATAATTTGTTGAAAAAACTCTTAAAAGATGTTAAGGCGCATGAAATGGTTACTTCTGCACTATTATTGGTATATATTTTATCCAATATGAAAATGCCACACATGGTTTCTGAATTAGTAAGTAGTTTAGTTGGAAAAATGGTAGTACTAATGTTAGGTTTATATTTATTTATGCATTTAAAAAATGCATTGGGATTTTTATGTTTAGTATCTTGTGTTGAATTAGTAAGGCGTTCTATGGAAGCAACTGCACCAATAGTAGGTTATGTTCATCCTGGAGATGCACAGGATAAACGAAAAAGTGAAAAAAGAGTTTTCAAGCGTACATTAGAGGAAGAAGTTGTTAGTCATATGGTACCACTTGTCAAAGCACCTGGAAATTTATTATCAAATTATAAACCGGTTTTAAATGATACGCATCAAGCAACTCATTTATAATTGTATTTTAATAATTTTGAATAATTTGAATAATAATAATTTTGAATAATAATAATTTTGAATAATTTTGAATAATAATAATTTTGAATAATAATAATTTTGAATAAATAATTTTGAATAATTTTGAATAATAATAATTTTGAATAATAATAATTTTGAATAAATAATTTACTTATATAAATTATTTATTATGCAATTGATTTATAACAATATAATTTTGTTAAATAATTATTACCCTTGACCCACTGAATTTATTTTTTTAACCATATTACTAATTTCAACGAATGGATTTGAAAAATTTGTAATGGAATGTACTACTACAAGTACTATATACATTAATATAATTCCTAAAATTATGTGTATAAACACTTGATAATCATTATATAATTCACTAACTTGTTTTTTTGCATTTTTTGTTATATCACTTCCATCCTCTGCATTAACAACAACTTCACCATTACTATCAGTCGGTAAACATTCAATATAAATATCATCTTCTTTTCCTCCTTTTCCGATTCTAGTGGATGACCCTTTTTTATTGAAAAAATATTCAACATTTTTAACAGTAGAAATATCATTGCTCGCAATAGTATCCTTTAGTGTATTTAAGGTGTTTGTCTGTATTGATATATAATTACCTTCATCTTTGCTAAAAACAATATAATCAAAGAGGCCATTGCATGGTTCGAATGGTAATGTCCCTTTATAAGAATAAAATTGATTTAGAGGGACAAAATCATTTAAATTAAAATTAGTAATATTCGTTTGTACTAAATCGTCTGTTTGATTATCTGTGGCATTATATGATTTCAATACTTTATTTAATAAATTATCGGTTGAAATAAGTGATGCAACAATAGGAATAGAAACGATAAGTTTATTGGTTCCACTATTATGTATAACTAGCAATTCCGCATCGGCTTTAACACCTGAATATGAATGTAGCGATGGTTGATATATTCTCATTTCTTCTACTTGATAATTTTCAGAATTATATTTAACGGGGGAAATAGTATTGGGTTCATAATTTAATAGAAGGTAATCCCCTTTATTACTTATATTTATATGACTATCATGATATTTAAAAGCATATTGACATTTTAATTCACATGTTTTTTTAGTTTGTGGTTCTATATTGATTGGGGCAGTTTTATTTTGACAACTCATTATTAATATTATACAATAAAATAATATATTATATTTATTATATAGTATAATTTAATATGGTAAAAACTGCTAAAAATAATAAAAAGTCTAAAAAAAATTATTCAAGGAAAATAATTAAAAGGAAAAAGCATATGAAAAAAAATAAAACATTTAGAAAAAAAAATAAAAATATAAATTTGAGAACGAGAACTCTTAAATATAGAGGGGGTAATTCAGATAAACAATTAAGATTACTAAATCAACGCAAACAAAAGATTAAGCAATTATGTAGTAAATTAGATGTAGGTTCGAATGATTATAATACATTAGATTGTAATGCATTAACAAAACAGTCAAATTTAAGTAATAATGAAATTATGTCAGGGAAAATAGACGAAAAAATTAATTCTATTGAGAAAAAAAATAAAAAAACTATGGAGTTAAGAATGAGTCAACAAGAACTTGCTGGTTCAAATCCAGGCAATCGAGAAAATAATGAAATTAATGTTGAAACGAATAAGAAAACTACTCAATTAAAAAGTATTAATAAAGATGAAGAGAAAACCGGTGATGCTGATGATGAAACTAAAGATGAAGAGAAAACCGGTGATGCTGATGATGAAATTAACAAAATAAATAAATTGATGAATGAAATAAAAAATTTGAAATTTGAAATTGAAGGAATAAAAAAAAAATCAAAAATTAAATTGAGTTCAGCAAATACAATGGATCAATCTAAAACAATCGTAATACAAAATCAAAAAAATGAAATTAAAAGTCTTGAAACATCATTAAAATTAAAGATGGAAGAATGGCAACAACAAATGAAAACATTACAAACTGAACATAGTGATATGATTGGAAAAATTAAACAAGAAGCAAATTTTAAATTTATTAAAGAAATGGAAAAAAAACAAACTGCTACTGTATTGGCAAACGAAAACAATAAAAGGCAATTTGAAGAAATGGAAAAAAAACATGCGAATGAAATTGAAGGAATAAAAAAAATTCATGATAAACAGATAAAAAATATACAAACTAATCAATCACAAAATATACAAACAATGGTACCACCAATTAGTGGATTTAAACAAGATGTTATGACCGAGTACAATATGAGTGAATCTAAAGATGGTCAGTATAAAATACTTACTATTAAAATGTATTATCCAAATAATAACAAATCTACTTATTCATCTTTATCTGTTACTGGTAAAAAAGATCAAAAACCATCAACAACGAACCCAGATGTAAAATCATTGCGTGACATTGTAAAACAAGCCAAAATTAAATCCGAAGAGTTAAAGACACCCGCAACACAACTATCAGAATTGACAAAAGATAAACCTGTATTAGGAACTGATTCAGGTGAAGATACTGATTCAGATGAAGAAGAAATTGAAGGTGAAACAATATAATTGTAAGTTATTCGAATTAATAAATTATTATAACATAATTTATTAATATTTAACATATTTTTTCCTTGTCATTATGTGCATTATAATATCTATCTATACAATGATCAAAAGAATTAATAACAGTTTTCAATTTATCATGATAAGGATATATAACCAACATATTTAATAGACCCTTTTTAATAGATAATAAAAATTCTACATTTAAATTATGAATATTTAAAATAGTGTTTTTATACAATGGATTATTTAACCCAACATTAATCATTTGGATAAAAAGTTTGTAATGCTCTAGTACTTTTTCTAAATAATTACAAATATAATCTCTATTTTGAACATACCACCAACGTATTACTTTTTGAAAATAATAACTATCATCTATAATTAATAAATCTGTTTCTTGATTGATCCATAATTTTTGATATCCATCATACTTTTGAAATATTTCTAATTTTTTCTTAAAATTTTCAAATGTGTTTTTCATATCATTAATGTCGAATTTATAATATGAATAATCATTTAGTTTATGTAAATTTTCAGCTATATTCATTATATTATTACTATATATATCTTTATTTAGATTATATAATTTATAATTACTTATTATATTGGAAATCATATATAGTTATAAGTATTATAATATTATAATATTTATAATTAAACAAAAGGTATATATTTCATTGTGTTGTTATCATACGATGTTACCTTAAAAGCATCGTTATATCCTTCAACATAAACTACATCTCCATTGTATAAATTATCACATCCATATTCATTTGTGCAACTTTTTCCTTTAAATGTTATCGGTAGTTTAATGCTATTATTTTGGTTACTTAACGTATAAAACTGCCATTTATCTCTATTTGTATATAAGGGTCGTCCCATTAATGGCAAAATTGTTTCTTTTCCATTTTCACGTGTTAATATACCAACTTGTCTATAATTAACATCAACAGTACGCGTTGAAATATTAATTGGTACTTTTTGATTATCTGGAATGTCATTTGTCATATAATTATTATTACGTAGTGGTGGTTTGAATGGGTTTGTTAATACACTATTATTATCGTTGTTGAATTCGTAATCGCTATTATAATGATGGTTAACAGTTATATTTTTGTTGCTTTTGTTGCTTTTTTTAATTATTTTTGTATAAACAAATATTAATACTCCGAATAATATAGCTAACAAAAAAACCAATGTATAATTTTCAATGCAAAATACTCCTGGTGGACAATGTTTTTTCATTATATATATTAAAAAATAGATTAAAATATATATAATTAATAAAGTCAGCAAATTAATTGGTTAAGTTTTTAAGGAAGCCCGAACCTTTCATTATTGATTTTAACACACCAGATGTTTGCAACGTGTTTAATAATTTGGTTGCGTTATTTAATAAAGGCGACATTTCATCAATTTTTTCCATTATTTTTTTTGTATTTTCGTCATTTAACTGCATCATTGGTTGAGTAGTATCCATGTTTTTCAAATTTTCACCAAATATCTCTTTCATATATTTATTATTCATTTCTTCATCTGCATCATTCATTTCTTCTTTATCGTTATCATCAACATTTTTAAGTTCATCAACATCTTCATCTTCTACATCTTCATTTTCATCTTCATTTTCGCCATCCCCTTCATCTTCCATGCCTTCTTTTAAAGACAAAAATGCTAAATGTAATTTTGTTATTACATTAGTAGCAACTAGAGAAACAAATAGAATTAAAATCATGTTCTTACTAACATAACTACAACAAAATGCTATAGTAAAAAATAAAAGAATAGCACCATTATTGTTTGATGTTAGAAATCCTAATATATTCAACAATGCAATTGCAAATAGTAAATACAAAATTGGCTTGTTTTGCATTATTTTTTTTAAATATGTTTTAATGTTTAGTTTCATATTATAATATACTTATAGAAAAAATTGAAATTATTATATAATATATTACAATACATAAATTAGAATGAATAATAAATATGTTTTGGCTTTTATAACACCATTTATAGAAGAAATACATGGTGTAAATGAAAATAGTAGTCGCAATATTCAAAATTACTTATTAATTGATAGTATAGTAGATTTAGAAGACTTTTATATGCATGATATAAATGAAATGAAAGAATTTTGCTTAAATATGATAAATATATATATACAAACTACTAGCAATATAAATATAATAAATAATTACAACAGAATTTCAGAACATTTGCTAAAATCTAGTATAGATATAGTTGAAGTTTTTGAATTAGATGGGATGGAACAAGTAGCGTGCGTAAAAACATTTTGGTTAAAGTGTTTTCAACGCAAGTACAAAAAGTATTTTAAAAGAAAACAAGAAATAATAAAAAAGAAAAAACAATTGTGTTATTTGTTGAAACGACAATTAATAGGTAAATAATTGTATAATAAATTTTTCTCTAGATTTATATATATATATAATGAGTCAAGAATCAAATGAAATATTAGAAATAGTTAAAAAAATGGAAAACAAAATAGAAGCAACAACAGATTATAAAGAATTAGAAAAAAAATTAATGGATAAAATAAAGAAAAAAATGGAAAGGGAATATAATGAAAGTACTAAGGTTCTGCCAAAAATTCGATGGCCACCGCATGGTCCTTTAAAAAAAAAAAAAAAAAAAAAAAAAAAAAAAAAAAAAAAAAAAAAAAAAAAAAAAAAAAAAAAAAAAAAAAAAAAATAAAAAAAAAAAAAAAAAACAATAAAACATAAAAAGAAAAGTGCTAAGAAAAGTGCTAAGAAATATAAAGGTGGGTATTGTTATTTTAATTGTAAAAAACCAAATAAAAGGAAAAAGAAAATGAAAAGGAGTAATATAACAAAAAAATCAAAAAAACGTTCAAAATATTCAAAACATTCAAAAACATCAAAAATAAAAAATAAAAAATAAATATTATATATATGGAATTAAAATTAAGATTTTTTGATCATGAAAGTTGGTCTATACACGGTACAATAAGTGCATTTATATCTCTTTGTTTATTAATATTATTTAAACAAAAAATAACAACGCAACTATTAATTAAAATATCTATTCTTGGTATGATGGATGGTGCGTTAATTCCCAAACTTATTTTTGCATTATTTATATCATTACTTATATTTGATGGTTCGATAAATAATATACAAACATTTCTAATAGCATTATTGTCCATATGTATAAGTAATTTTATTCCCAAAAAAAATATTGTACAACAAACAATAGAAAATAATATTATTTTATTAAATATGTTTCGTATGATTGTTCTTATTTGGATGTCATATATATCTTATAATTTGGGAAATTCGTTCTATAAAAAATCAAAATGATTTTAGTATAATATTATTAATAAATAATATTATTTATTAATAAATTTATCTATTTTGTTTTTAATAAACGTTTTAAATGCAATATCTCTCTTTGTTGCTTTTCTAAAAGGTTTAAAAACATTTTTTGTTGTTCCTTTCCCTTTCTGTTAGCATAACTATTTTCAGTTTCTTTTAAAACCATTATATCTAAATAATTAGATACATTCATCATTGCATTATATTGTTTTTCCATTTCATCTAATATAGAGTTTATTTCATCTTCATGTTTTTCTAATGTCGTTGATAATGAATCGAGTTTGGGTGTTTTTTTTTTAAGTTTAATATATTTTTCAAAGAGAGATTTATAATTTTCAAAATGTTTCTTATCATTTTCAGTTATATGTTTATCGTGTTTGATTGATATATCACACATATTTATATATTAAATATAGAATATATTAAATTTTCAAAATTTGTTTATATTAGACATAAAAGTATTATATTTCATATTTTAATTTAAAATATCTGCATATAAACAATCATAATGACAAAAATGAAATATATTTATTTTTGTCAGTTATAATATATTTTTAAACAAATATAAAAATCTAAGTTTATACTATTTAGGATGGCTAAAACAACGAAAACGGCAAAAGAGAAATTATTAACCGAAGACGTTAATAGGTTTGTTATGTTCCCAATTGAACACAGTGACATTTGGAAAATGTATAAAAAACAAGTAGATTGTTTTTGGCGTGCGGAAGAAATTGATTTATCAAAAGATATGGCAAGTTGGAAGACGTTAACAGATAATGAAAAATATTTCATTGAAATGATTATTGCATTCTTTGCAGCAAGTGATGGAATTGTATTGGAAAACCTAGCAGAAAGATTTATGGGTGAAATTCAATCAGCAGAAGCAAGGGCATTTTATGGTTTCCAAATCGCAATGGAGAATATTCATAGTGAGACATATTCGTTGTTAATTGAAACTTATATTAAAGATGGGTCAAAAAAGAAGAAATTATTTGAAGCATTGCAAAATTTTCCATGTATAAAGAAAAAGGCCGATTGGGCAATGAAATGGATAAATGACAAACGTTCAAGTTTTGCGACAAGATTGATCGCATTTGCATGTGTAGAAGGAATATTTTTTTCTGGTGCATTCTGTAGTATTTTTTGGTTGAAGAAACGTGGAAAAATGCCAGGATTGACATTTTCAAATGAATTAATTAGCCGTGATGAAGCGCTTCATACTGAATTTGCTATATTGCTTTATTCAAAATTAACGAAAAAATTAAAAAAATCGAAAATATATGAAATAATTAAGGATGCTGTAGAGATTGAAAAGGAATTTATTTGTGAAGCATTACCGTGTAGATTGATTGGTATGAATAAAGATTTAATGTCGAGATACATTGAATTTGTAGCAGACCGACTATGTGTTCAATTGGGTGTGGAAAAGATATATGATTCATCAAATCCATTTGATTTCATGGAAATGATTTCTATTGATGGAAAAACCAACTTTTTCGAAAAGCGTGTTGGTGATTATGCATTGGCAACCAAGGACAAAGGCGAAAACGTATTTGATTTAAATACGGAGTTTTAATTTAAAAATTTTTTATTTATAAATATATAATATATTTATGAATACGAAAAAAACAATATCTACAAAATTAGTACTATTGGGTGATTCGGCGGTAGGAAAATCATCTATTGTATCTCGGTATATAAGAAAAGAATTCAACGAATTTCAAGAACCAACTATTGGAGCATCATTTTTAACATCAACTGTTGAATTTGAAAATAATAAGGTTAAATTTGAGGTATGGGACACAGCTGGTCAAGAGAGATACCGAAGTTTGGCTCCAATGTATTATAGGGGAGCAACAACGGCAATGGTTGTTTATGATATTACAAGTGTAGAATCATATAATAGTGCAAAAATGTGGGTTGAAGAAATAAAAAAAAAAGGCGATCCGTGTTGTATAATATGTATTATAGGTAATAAGGTCGATTTGGAAAAAAAAAGAAAAGTTTCTACTTCACTAGTGAATGCGTATGCAAAAGAGAACAAACTACTATTTTCCGAAGTATCGGCAAAAAGTGGGTCTGGTGTAGATGATATTTTTAAAACGATTGCATTGGATTTTTCAGAGAATTATGATGATAATTATAAGAAGTCATCTAATGTAGTAGAAATGAATAATAGCAACGAAATCGTTGTTTCTAGAAAAAGGGGATTTTTTTCATATTGTTAATACATATAAAAATTTATTAACAATATTGTTAGTAATTATATACATTACTAATTATTTATTATAATAGTTATTTTCTAAACCTAGGTTTATTGTAGTTTTTTTCAAACCATGATATAGTAGCGTCTAACCCATCTTCCAATGGAATAAATTTATGATCTGGAAAAAATTTCCGGAATAATTTATTGCATACAGTTTTTTTTATGCAACCATCAGAATATTTATTATTATAAACAATATTGTGTATATCATAATCTAAATTGAATGCAATTAGTTGTACAACTTGTTTAATTGTATATTCTTTGTCAGAACATATATTTATTAGCATATTCTTTTTATCAATATCTTTGTTCCATAATATTTTAAAAATAATACTTGCAAAATCCATTGCAAAAAGAAATTGATGTTGTGCTTTTCCGGTACCAAGTACTTCATACGTATCTTTTTTATATTCTCCTTCTTGGTATTTTGTTAAATACATTTTATGTATTATACCAGGAATGACATGTGAATTATTAATATCGAAATTATCGTATGCACCATATAAATTAACAGGTGAAACACAAATATAATCTCTTCCATATTGTTGATTGTAATGTTTGCACATAATGTATAACATTCGTTTAGAATATGCATATCCTTCATTAGATGGATGTGGTGGAGAATCGCAAATATATTCTTCTTTCATTGGAAAACTTTTTGGTTGAGGGGGGAAAATACATGATGATAAACAGAAAACACCGCGATTAACATTAAATTCATGACACAATTCAATAACATTCATATTAATTTTCATGTTTTCCATAAACATTTCAACATTGTATTTCATATTCATATATAAACCACCTACTTTTGCTGCAAGATGAATGACGAAATTTATATTTAGTTTTTTAAATATCTCTCTTAATTTCGCTTTATCTGTTAGATCACAATCTTCTCTTGTTAAGAAATAATAATTAGGAGAACTATCTATTGTATTTTTATGGCGTAAGTTATATTGTGCAATATATTGTTGAAGACTTTGACCTACCATACCAGAAGAACCAGTAATTAAAATATTAAATTTTGACATATAATATATTATTGGTGATATTTTTAATATAATAAATAATATTATATTTAAAATATTATTTATTTAATACGTACGACTAATACAGACCTACCAATACAGACCCAATTGTTGTTAATAAGATACCAATCCAACCATAAAAACCGATTTTATTTTTAAAAAGCAGTAGTCCTGCGATTGGAATAATAATATTGGTTCCTGAATTCCACATCACCTCCATTACTCCCATATTTACATAGGAATAAGAGTGATATAAAAGAAAAATGCATACTAAATAACATCCCATGGTTATAATTGGTAAATAGTATTGTTTTAATTTTTGATTAAAAAATTTATGTAAAGAACTTTGACCGATTGTTTCTAATGCAGTTAAAAGCAATGCAAAAAATATAGTAATAATAATATTTGATTCTTTCATATATATTGTACTAATATTATATATATTTGATAATTATTAAAGATATGTTTAATTAATATTATGTTTTTTTTTATATTGTTCATATAATGAATCAGGATGAAATGTGCCGTTTTTATCCAAATTATTTCTTCGCCACATTTCGTTCCATAAATGTATTCCTACCATTTCATCAGGTACATCATTTATATTATCAATTACATATGAATATTTCGGATTTTGCTTTTTAATATTTGGATCAATTATTGTTGGAAATAAATTCCAATCACAACTACACGTACATTTCCATGATAGTATATATTTATATAATTTATATTCTTTTACAATTTGTTTCACTGTTTTTGGACCACTTCCCCATCCCATTTCTCCATTTAATATTTTTTTTTTGTGTTCTTTCTGAATATTAATTGCTGATAATGCTGCTTGTGAACCTTTTGGAAATTTTAAAAAAGATGATGTAATTGTATTTTTATTATTAAGAGGTTCAGTTGATATAACATATGGTGTGTCAAATTTGAAAAATTTTGTGCAAATTAAATCTGTATCTACCCAATATCCACCTTTTTTATATAACATGGTAAAACGAAATAAATTTGAAAAAGCTGATACAGATCCATTTTTATATCTAAAAATTTCATCTCCTGGTATAATTTCATTACCATCTTTAATTATAACACCTTCAGGTACATTTTTAACTGTTTCATATGTGTATAGATGCAATATATGACCATTATCAACAAATGATTTTAAACATAATTGTTCCATTTTACTTAATTCGGGTCCTATCCACAATGTTTGAATGATTTCACTCATTTTATAATAATGATAATTTATTTTTAATATAATTTATTTTTAATATAAATTATTGATAATAATTTAAAATTATATTTATAGTATAATTATATGAAAAATAAGATATTAGTAACCGGTTGTGCTGGATTTATAGGTTCTCATACTTGTGAAAGATTATTAAAAGAAGGTAATAAAGTAATGGGTATAGATAATTTAAACGATTATTATGATGTAGATAGAAAAAAAGAAAATTTGGAGGTTTTAAAGAAATATCAAAATTTTTATTTTTTAAAAGATGATATAAGAACAACAACAGTTATAAATGATTGGAAACCTGATATGATTTGTCATTTGGCGTCAATGGCTGGTGTTAGATATTCGATAGAACATCCTGAAATATATGTAGATGTAAATATAAATGGTTTTATAAATATATTAGAGCAATCGAGGAAAGTATGTGTGAAACAAATAGTATATGCTAGTAGTAGTAGTGTATACGGTTTAAATAAAAAAGTTCCATTTTCAGAATCGGATGCAATAGAAACACCCAATAGTCCTTATGCATGTAGTAAAATGGCGATGGAATTGTATGCAAAAACATATAGTCAATTGTATGATTTGAATTTAATAGGATTGAGATTTTTTACGGTATATGGACCAAGAGGTAGGCCTGATATGGCGCCATATAAATTTTTAAAGGCGATAAAGGACGGGACAAAATTCCAAAAGTATGGAGATGGTACATCATCTAGAGATTATACATATGTAGATGATATAGTGAGTGGTGTGGTAGCGTCATTGCAAAATAGAAAACAAGTAAAATGTGAAGTATATAATTTGGGAAATAGTAGTCCGGTATCATTGAATGAGTTTATTAGTTTATGTGAAAAAGTGGTTGGTAATAAGGCGAATTACGACCAAATAGAGAACCAATTGGGGGATGTTCCTCATACATATGCAGATATAAGTAAGGCGAAAATAGATTTGGGTTATTCACCAAAAATAAAATTGGAAGAAGGATTAAGTTTGATGTATGGGAATTTATAAATTAAAAATTTTGCTTCCAATAGTTGAAGACATTTGTTTGACCTACATGTAATATAATTTCATTATTTTTTGTATATTTATGATTAATATGATCATTGCATATACACCAATTAAAAGGTAATAAATAAGGATATATACCTGTTTCCCATATACTATTGCTAGCTACATTAGGCCCACGACAAGGATTTTTTAAAAATAATTCCAAATATTTTTTTAAAAGAATTTCTCCTCTTTTGTCACCTTTTTTATATGTTATGGGTGACATGTTAACGATTGTGCAATATTTCGATGAATCGTTTATTATCTTTCCTGCATCTGCTCCTATTTTAAAATCAACATCGCAAATAAAACGAGGGTTATTTGGAAAACATATACCAAATTTATCAGTAATAGTTATAATATTTTTCACCTTATCGGATACTGCAGCCATATCTGCATCAACAGCAATTCCGTAATCACAAGTTATATTTAATAATCCATAAATTTTATAATAATCATTACATCTCCAGCCATATCTTGGATGATGTGGTTGTAAACTAACAGGTGGATTTACATATACAATCTTTATATCTTGACTACTTTTTAAGCTTTTTATATCTGTATAAACAGTAAACTTTGAATTTGGAAAATACTTTTTGAATGTTTCGTATGTAGGATTAAGTCTATTGGTAGGTAATATATTATGAGCACCTCCAGCGGAATTTCTTTTTTCACCAAATTCACATAAAATAATTTCAATCGACATTATATTAATAATTATATTTATTATTTTAAATATTAAATATAAATTATTATAATTACAATATTATGATATTATTAAATATTGTAAACGAAGGTGTAATGTGGAGAATATTTGAAAAAGAAGAATTGAAGAAAGTTTACAAATGCGATAAAGTGATAAATATAAAACCATTTGAAGATGAAAAAATAAATAATATTTTATTAAAAGACGTTAATGTAGTTATTTTTAGATTAAATACGGAAGAAACTACAAAAGGTGAGTTAGATTGGTCAATAAAAATTAGTAATAAATTTAAAAACATTCCAATAATAAATAATCCTAATACATGGAAATATTGTCATTGTAAAATAGATGCTTTTAAAAAATGGAAACAACATAATATTCCTATAATAGATAATTTTGATTTTTTGGATAAAAATGATTTTTATGATAAATTAAAAAATAGTAAATTAACTTTACCTATTATCATAAAAGTAAATAATTTATGTGGAGGGAACGGGTCTTTTTTAATTAAAAATAAAGCGGAATTAGATATAAAATTAACAAAATTAATAAATTTTGTAAATAATAATAAAAATGAATTTTCAAAAATGTTATGTGTTAAATTTATTGAATCAAGGACATTTTCTAAGAAATATTTTGTATCTTATAGAATTATCGCAACTCCAGATGATGTAATAGGTGGATATGTGAGAATAAGTAAAAATTGGTTGGTGCAATGGTCTACATCAAAATTCACAAAAGATATTGAAAATGAGTTTTTAGTAGAGCAAAAAAGATGTGAAAAAATAATGAGAGAAAATAAACAGTTAATATGTAAAGCTGTTAAGACAATTGGTATGGATGGTGTTGGCTTAGATTTATTAATTGATTCTAATAAAAATAATTTATATTTTTTGGAGGCTCAAATAGGTTTTTCAACGGGATATCCAAAACCACCTTGGAAACCTCCTTATTATAGACCGAATGACCCAAATATGGTAAAATTTTTGTATAATAATAGAGAAAAATTTTCAAAAATAATACCTTTATACTATAATGGATTTTTAGATAAAAAAAGTTGTTTTAATAAAATGTATTCAAGTATAAGAAAAAGAAAGAAAAAGAAAATTTTATATTGTGATATTGATTCTACAATTAATAATCATTGGGTAAGAATAAAAAAATGGGCTTTACCAAGTTATCCTGGAGATAGGATACACCTAAATGCATTTTCAAGAGAAGAAGTAATGAAAGATGACTTATTACCCGGTGCGAAAGAAGCAATAGAAAAATTTATAGAAAAGGGATGGGAAATTAATTTCTTAACGGCTCGTTCATATAAAGATGCTTATAATATAACAAAAGACTGGTTAAATTTAAAAAAAATCCCTTATAATACTATAAATTGTGTAAATTATTCAAAAGATAAACCAGAATTTTTAAAAGAACGAGAGGTAGATTTATTTATAGATGATTTATCAGGCGGGCAAGAATTTTCAGATTCATATAAAAATATATATTATGATACAATTGAAAAACTAAAGGAATATAATATACCTTTTATTAGATTTAAAGGTGATTGGGATGAGATTAAAATTTAAGTATATTTATTACGACTCTGAATTATTAAATCTGCAAACATGGAAAATGTCGATTTATCATAAATAATTTTCTTTGATTTTGATAGTATAATAAAATCAATAATACCTTCTATACAAACATTTTTTGGACGATAACAATTAAATATTTTTATATTGTTTAAATTATTTTTTGCTATTTCTAAATTATTAAAATTATTTTCTTTTAAAAATGGATAAAATTCATTATATGATATCTTATTTGGTTTATTTTTCATCATTAATGGTTGAAATTTTTTTTTGCGAATTATTACATTATTAAATAATGTTTTAAACTTATTTTCTGTAGAAGAATCATCACTACATATAAAAATTTTTTGTTTTGGATTATTACTAATGATATTTTTGATAATATTTATATAATAATCATCATTTTTTTAATTTAAATAAATACAAGTAATTAAAATGTTTATTTTAACTAATTAAAATTGTAAAATTTATATTTAAATATAATATATATATAAATTAATATATATATGTTAACAAATCAAGAAATAAAAAAAAGAATCGAAAAATGTGAAAAATTAGGCTGGTGGTATCAACCAATGGTATATAAAGATATAAAAGTAAAATGTAGATTAGCTGGACCAGAAGTCAATCCTATATCATATGGTATAGGAAAATTTAATAATTATATTAAACCGCATTTAAATATTGTGGATTGGAAAGATAAATTTTGTGAGATAGGCACTAATTCTGGTTTATTTTTAGTAGAAGCAGCTAAATTGGGTTTTAATGAAGTTATTGGAATAGAAGGTTCGGAATTATTTATTGAACAATTAAAACTTACTAAGGATGTTTATAATGATATAAATATGAAAATATATTATAACAGATTGGGTAGCTTAGAAAAATCACACGGCAATAATAAATGTAATATATTAAACTTAAATGATATGCCTATCGTATCAGTCACTACAATATGTAATTTTCATTATTGGATAGAGGAAAAAGTTTTTGATAAATATATAAATGAATTATCTTCAAAATCGGAATATGTTATTATTGTAACAGAGGAAAATCTAAATAGAGTAGTAAATTCATCATCCAATTTACTTGTTAATAAAATGAAACAAAAATGGGATATAATAAATACTATAAAAACAGATTCTACAGTTTTAAATAATTCTAATAAAAAAACAAGAAATTTAACTAGTATATTATTTAAAAGTAAAGTAATAGATAAAATGGAAGTTAATAAATTATGGAAATATGAAATGAAATTACCAGACGCAGTAGTACTGTTTGGAAAAATATGGTATAATTTTGTAAATAAATTTAAAAATAAAAAAATTAAATTATCCGATGTGAAAGACACTGAACTTTATAAATTTTATTCAACATTTAGTTTACCAAAAATTAGAAAACCAATGACAGAAGAAGATAGTGAAAACACTGTTTTAGATAATGGGAATTTGGTATATGATTTAAATAAATATGGTCAAAAAAAAGCTATTAAATTAAATTATAAAATAGAAAAATCAAAATATATAAGTATTTTAGAAAATAATTACTTAAGATTTTATCCACAAAGGGGTGATCCATGGGATGGTCACCATAGATTAGCAACATACTATTATGAAAAAAAGAAATATATATATATTTTTGTAGAGGTATATGAAAAATTATCAAACAGTGAAAAAAAAAATGAGAAAATAGATAATGAACCAGATGAGTGTAGTGTTTATAAAACAGAAAAATGGGCGAAAGGTTATAAAGACTATGATATTACAAAATCACAAAATGATAAAATAGTTTTAAAGTATAATAAATATTTATCTAATATATTTAATAATTTGAAAACTAGTTTTAATAAGAAAATTAATGTTTTAGATATAGCTTGTGGAACTGGAAGATATTTTTGGTTATGTAAAAATGTAAAGTCCTTAGTTGGACTAGATTATTCAAAAACAATGCTAAAAGAAGCAGATATACCAATAAATAACCATATATGTAAAAGAAATATAGATGAAATAATATTAGTTAACAAAGACTATATGAAAGTTGATGAAATAAATGAATATTTTGCAGAAAAATTTCATTTTATTTACAGTATTGGATTTTTATCTGAATACGGAAATCCGACAAAAATAAATGTTGAATTTATAGATAAGTTGTATGATTTATTAGTTAAAGATGGAGAATTATTTTTATCAGTACTAGAAGATAATAAATATTGTGAAAAAATTCTGAAGGATAGTAAATTTACTAATTCAAAAATTAAAATAATAAAAACACAGGAAGGACAACATGGTGGAAAAACTTTAATATTCGTGAAAAAAGGGTATAAAGAAAGTTAGTTAATTTAACTATATAAATGAGTTCAGAATTATTAAGAAAATTAGAATTACAGTTTGGGGGGGCTTCAAATATGGGAAAAGGTTACTGGAAAGACTATAAACCTTATAATTTTCCAGAAGAATATAACAAAAATATAGTATTTCAAAAAAAGAGCGTAGAAAACAAAAATTTACGCATGTTTGAAGTTGGAGGCGATAGAATGGCACCATCATGTGGTAATTATTCTGAAATTTATAGTAAATATTTATCTCCTTTTTTTAATAAAGAAAAAGGTAATTTTTGTGAAGTAGGAATATTAAAAGGTATAGGATTAGCTATATGGTGTGATACATTTAAAAAAGATTGGAAAATATATGGTTTAGATATTGACTTATCAAATTTTAATGATAATCTAAATAACTTAAAACAATATGGAGCTTTTAAAAAAAATTTACCTTTATTACATGAATATAATCAATTAGATAAGAATAGTAAATTATTTGAAAAAATGAAAGTAAAATTTAATGTTGTTATAGATGATGCTTTACATACAAATGAAGCAATTTTAAATACATTTAACCATATAGAAGCTTTCTTAGATGATGAATTTATTTATTTTATAGAAGATAATATGTATATTTATGATATTTTGGTTGAAAAGTATAAAAATAAGTATAAAATAATAAAACCTTGTTCGAGTATGACAATAATTACAAATAAATAAATTTTTATATAAATATTTTATTTATACATAAATATAATATTTATTTATAATATATAAATGATATTTTCGTGGAATAACGCAGGGGGGATTAGGTAATAGAATAGGAGCTTATATACAGGGTTTTATTTTTCTCAAATATTAAATATTCCATTAACTGTTTTATGGACGCCAAATAAAGGTTGTGGTGCAACGTGGGGTGATATTTTTAAAAAACCAAAAAGCTTTAATATTATTGAAAATACAAATATCGCACATGTTATTTCATATGAAGTTGCTGATATACATTTTGTATGCTATGATTTCAACATGTTAAAAGAAATATTAGAAATCACTGGATTCTATGATATAAAAATATACGATCCATTTAATTTTTTATCAAAAGAACAAGATGATTATTCAAAAGCATATTTACCACATTTAGATTTTGAAAATGGAACTTGTATGTCTTTAAATATTGTTTGTAAAAAAGAAAAAAAAATTGATAAAACCAATATAAAACTTACGGATAATATAAAAAAATTTTGTAAAATATAATCATTATAATAAATATAATCCACATACCCCCCATGGTTCTCTATTATGCGTCCAACAATTTTGATTATACCTGTTTTTTTTATAATAATTTTCGCAAAATTTATATGTTTTCATATCAACTTTGCAATCTTTTATTTTATTTGTATAATATTTATTTTTTACTCGTTCTGGTATAACTGCATATGTAGGCCAATTTTTTTTATGGACGATATCAGTAATTAACATAGAATAATCCGTATGATTATGGACAATATCAAAACATATTCTATGATCGCAATGCCCGTATTCGCCATGGGGATTATGTGTAAAAATATAATCAAAATCGAAAGTTTTTTTAATTTCATTTATTTTATCAATAGTTCTATTGTAAATATCGTTTAAAATAAAAGGAGCGTTTCTAGTAGGTGTTTTATAAAAATCAGATGGTAAGGGAAAAGATGAAAATCCTATATTATAATTTTCGCATATATCTTTTAATATTAACCCTCTTTTGTTACACCAAGAACGTTCTTTATTATTTTCATCGGTTGATAATAATAAAACATATTTTTCTATGCTTTTATCTTGAAATATAGGCCAACCTATTATAATTTCATCATCTGCGTGTGCAACAATCATTAATATTTTTTTATTTTTCAACATATTATTAATATATCGAAAAATATATTTAAATACTTATTAATCTTACTAAGCAATGAATATATTATTTTCAATAGATGATTACGCTGATGTTGCATTATATACAACAATAAATTCGATAATAATAAATGGCAGTGATATAAGTAAAATAAAATTTTATTTGTTAGTAAACGAGAATAAAGAAAAATACATAAAATATATTAAACTTAATTTTAATATAAACTTTGAGATATTAGAATTTAATAGGTTAACTTTTCCAAAAAAATATAATTTTCTAGAAAAATATTTGAAAACAATAGATTCAAAATATAATTATGGATTTCAAATTCATCGTAATATAATGAATTATGCAAGAATATTTTTAATAGACTTATTTGATATAAAGGGTATTTGTCTATATTTGGATACTGATATAATTGTTCAAAAAGATGTATTAAAATTGTCTGATAGTTTAACAGCAGAATATCCTTGTGCTGCTGTTCTCAATAGAACAAATGAACATTTCAAATTTTTGAAATCAATTCCAGAAATAAATTTTACATTGGATGAAAATTATATAGGTTTTAATACAGGAGTTTATGTATTTGATGCAACTTATTGGAAGAAAAATAATCTAACTGTATTGTGTATAACAATATTAAATATCAATTTAAAAAAACAAATAATGCAAGTAGGAACACAACCATTGATAAATTTAATATTTTATAAAAAAGTGAAAAAAATAAACTCAAATTGGAATGTATCTGGTGCGGGTTGGCATTCAGGATTGAAAGAAAAAGATATACAAAACGCATATATAATACATTGGAGCGGAAGGCAAAAACCCTGGTTAGAAAATGGATTATGGAAAAAATATTGGAATAAATATTTATTCATTAATTAAAGAATGATTTAAACAAATTACTATTATTATTTATATAATGAAAATTATTGTAACTGGCGGGACAGGTTTTCTAGGAAAGCGTATATGTCGCAAATTAAAAGAACATAATCATGAAATTATGAGCTATGATATCGTTGACGGTTATGACATTTTAAATACATCGCAATTAAAACAAGTATTTGATAATTTTAAACCCGATACTATTATTCATCTTGCAGCTTGTGCTGATTTAAATATTTTCGCAAAAAAAACCAGAGATTAGTCATAAAATAAATGTTATCGGGACAAGAAACATATTAAAATTGTGTGATGAGAAAAAGGTACGATTATTATTTGCTTCTACATGTTGTTGTTATGGTAATAATGATACACAACCAACTGATGAAGACTCGCCTACATGTCCTACAGAACCGTATGCGCAATCGAAAAAAAAAAGTGAATTTGATATTTTTAAATCGGTCGCAACAAACGGTATGTATCATGTTGTATGAGATTGGCAACTTTTTATGGACCAGAAATGAGAGGCGCATTGGCGCCTGCTGTATTTTTAGATAAAGCACATAATAACGAACCTATTGAAATTCATGGTGATGGTAAACAAACTAGAACAATGACATATGTTGATGATATAGTTAATGGTATAGTTACTATTACAGAATCAGATAAAAAATATTTAGTTGTAAATATTACCACAGAAGAAACAGTAAGCGTATTGGATATGGTTAAATATGCAAAAGAAATAACTCAAAATGATACTAGAGTTATTCACGTAGATGACAGAGATGGGCAAATATACAAAGAAGTCATTCACTCTCGAAAATTACAATCAATGGGTTGGACTGCTCAAACAAAATTTTATGATGGTATGAAAAAAAGCTATGAATTTTATAAAGAAAATAATTATTCATGGTAAGATATAAAAACAATTTTACAGTTAATATATTATGGATAATTCTTATAAAGATGATTATATTTTAGTTATTTTATCGTGTAAGAAATATAGAGATGTTAGGCGCAAAGGGCAAATCAAACAATTTTTAAATGATAATTCTATATTGAAAGGTATGCGATGGTTCCACGTAGAAGGAAATGAAGCATTGTTTAAACATAAAAAATACAAAGGAAAAGATTATATTGTAAATGAAAAATACAATATAATATATACAAATACTGGAGATGATTATTTGACATTGGCACATAAAACGATTATGGCTTTCAAGGCCATTTATGAAAATTACAGTTTTAAATATCTAATTAAAACTGATGATGATCAGCGACTAATTTATCCAAAATTATTTGATATGATGCATGAAAAATTTGTCCAATTAAAACCTGATTATGTGGGTCGTATTTTTAATATGCAGCGAAAATTAGAAACTTATCAACCAAGAGTACATAAAGTAGATGGATTTCCAGAAGGATACATTGTAGGTGATGGACTTCCATTCACAAATGGAAGATTATATGCATTATCACATAGAAATACAAAGGATCTTGTGGAAAATAAATTTGAACAAATCAAAAGTGAATTAAGTGAAGATTGGGCAATTGCAAAATATCAAGAAAAAGAATATAGAACAAATATATTTTCATTTGAGACAATGCATGTCTTTATGGATTTTGAACCATATAATAAAAAATTTGGTCAACATACATAAAATACAATTATAATTTATATTCAAAATAATATAAATTATAAAAATTTAAATTTTTTAGGTTGAAAATGGGGTTTTAAACTTGCAACATCCCTCTGACCTGTTTGTTTAAAATATGGTATCATTGTATTGAATTTTGATACATCTATATATTGTCCATTTATCTTATATGATATATTACTTAGAGTATTTATTCCTGAATTTTTAAATTGACCTTTTTTATGTGCATCGTGCATATTAGAAGATACTTTTCTATATCGACCATTTAATGTACTAATTATTTTACTATCATTTAAATCAAACCAATTATTTCTATCAATGATTAATTTATTATCCAACGCACGTCGTTGAATTGTATTATCTTCAAATCCCCATCCCCAATAATTAGGAAAACCATTAATATTTTCAAAATCAATACCTTTTATCGAAAAAATACCTCCTAATACATGTTTAAATCCAAAATAATGTTTTATTGTACCTTTCACTGTATAATAATCAAGTAATCCTTTCTTATATGGTATATTATCAATATCATTAAATACAAAATTAATATTCTTGTAATCATTCGGATATTTATTCTTCATTGCTATAAATCCTAAATTCTTCATTGCACCGCGATTAAATAATCTATCATCTTTCTGATGTGAAAGATATATTTCATATGATTTAGGATCATAATCTTCCATAATGTATTCCATATATTTAAAAAATACGTGTTTATTATTTTCCCTATCTCTATATGGGACTATAAATATAATTTCGGGTACTGTCATATATATATATATGTTTGTTTTAAAATTTTTTAATATTGCACATATTTTAAATGAGATTTACAAGCAAAGGTAATTTTGTTAATCAAAGAAGAAATATACAACAAGGATCTACTATACAACCACCAAGACAAAATATAATAAAAAACAACCAACTTTCTAAAAAAAAACAAAGAGAGATTGAAATAGAAAGTGAAAGAAAAAAATATGGTTTATTAATAGATGATAGAAATCCACTAATGAAAATAGAAAATACAACAGAAAATATAAAATTAGATGTGAAAGAGAAAAAAAAAGAAAAAACCACAAAAACAAAAGAAAAAGGAAAAACGAAAATAAAGGAAATAATACCTCAAGAAATCAAAATCATATATAAAAATAAAGATGGTAATATATTAACAAAAAATAATTCATCACAAACCGATATTACAAATAAACCCCAATTTATGTTTCATTGTGATAACTTAGATGATACCAAAATTAAAAAAATAACCATATTTTCAATAAATAAATATTTATTAATAGCAAATAATTTTAAAAATAAATTTGATAATAAAATAGATATAAATGTCATTGAAACAAATTCATTAAATGTATCACAATTGAGTACATCAAAAGAAAATGGACATTATATTTTCTTTTTCGGATTGCATTATTATTTGAAAGTAGTTCCTAAATTTTATTTTAGTAAGTATTTAATACAAAATAAATATTTTGTATACCAAACAAAGGCAATTTGGCGAATAGTAGATTTTGTTAATTATATAGATAAATATTATTATGAAGTATTATCCAATGCATATAAAGTATACGAATTCTGCGACTTGAATAATTATCTATATAAGGATTTTGAAAAATCAAAATATGAAATAATTAAACCATTTGTTTATAATAATTATATAAACGAACTTGAAAAAAAAGAAATAGATATATTATTTTATGGTCACTTAAATGAACGACGTGTTAAAATCATTAATAAGATAAAAACTGAATTTAAAGATCGGTTTACAATAAAAATTATAAAACCAAATGATAATATATATGGAGAAGATTTGGTTTCTTTTATTCAACAAAGTAAGATAGTTCTGAATATTCATACTAGAATAGACGATAATTTAGAAACGATGCGATTAAATGAAGTTATTAGTCATAGTAATGCTCTTATTATAAGTGAAAAACCAATTGATAAAGAAGATATTTTCATATATCAAACACGTCCGAATATAATATTTATAGAACAAATACTAGATAATTTTGAAAATATAGATGTATTTATTAATACAATTGAAAATTCTTTAGAATCTTACGAAGATGATGAAAAAGAGAGAAATGTACAAACCGACGATTTCTTTTTTCAAAAAATTTCAACGACAGATTTTATTTCAGAAACATCAAAAACAATTGTTGCAAAAAAATATACTGAATATATTAATCCAAAGTTAAAACAAAAGGTTTCTATTCTGTTAATTCATGATAATGTTAAAAATAATATTGAACTAATAATGAAAAAGTTAGTTCAGTTATATTCAAATGAAAAATATGATTTTGAGATAATTCTCTCTTCCAATACAAAATTATCTGATGATAAAATTAAAAATGATTTAAAAATGAAAGTAGTTATTGATGAAAATGCGTCAACAAAAGAATTATTAATAAAAGCAAAAGAGAAATTATCCTATAATAGTGATATAGTTATATTACAAAAAACCGATATATATCATTGCTCTGATATTATTTTATATTCACTATTGAATTTAAATGATAATATATATTATTCATTTCCAATATATAAATTAACGACAGACAAAGAGAAGATTGGATTACAATATATGTTTAATAATAAAAATCAAAAATATTATACTGAATTTATAGTAAATGCAGATATTGAAAAAAAAGAAATGACAGAGAATTGGATACATCATCGAAAATATAAAGATAATAGTGAGTCCTGTTTATATGCAATAAATAAGGTCGAATTTATGAAATTAGATATTGAAAAATATACTAATGAGCAATTTTTTAATAAGAAAATGATGAATGAAAAAAATAATGATATTGAACATATCATTGTTGATAGTAATAAATTTTTTGGGTTATCCGTTACTGTTTAGAAGTTATATTTATCAACTCGTCTTTTGTGGCGCCCATATTCAAATGATTCTGATAAGAAAATATCAACAATTTCTTTTGCTATATCTAATGATATTACTCTTGCACCAATTGATAAAACATTTGCATTATTATGATTACGTGCCATTTTAGCTGTATAATTATTATGACATAACGCACATCGAATTCCTTTAAATTTATTTGCCGAAATAGACATTCCGATTCCTGTACCACATATTAAAATCCCAGATGGACCTTCTTTATTGAGTTTTTCATGTGTACATAATTCTCTTGCTATATCAGGATAATCACATGAGTCCATTGAATGTGTTCCAACATCAATTAAGTTAATGTTTTCATAATTATGTTTTAAATAATTAATAATTTCTTGTTTAAATTTGTATCCACCATGATCACTACCAATAATAAGTGTCTGCATTATACTATAATATAATTTAACAAAATGTTTAAATTATATTAAAATAAATTTTTTGTATTACTCAAATTATATTAAAATAAATTTTTTGTATTACTCAAATTATATTAAAATAAATTTTTTGTATTACTCAAATTATATTAAAATAATTTTTTTGTATTACTCAAATTATATTAAAATAAATTTTTTGCATAACTGAACTGAATATTTATCAATATATTTGTCAATAAATTTATACAATGGTTTATCAAAAACATCGGTTTTCTCTCTATAACTGTTTAATAATATGTATAAAAAAATAATTTCTTTCTTTTTAATAATAGTTTTTGCATAATCGTGTAATAATAATTTTAAGATTTTTTTATTTTTTATATGTGCCGAATGTATCATAATAGATAATAATTTAATGTATGCATATGACATAATATATATAAATATAATTATTAAGCATATTTCCCAATAACACCTTTGGGTATTAAATATTGTTGTATAGTCTCTAATTTTTTATAACATTTATTTATTGTTACTTCACTAATTTCACTAACTCTATTAACATCTTTTTTACTGATATTTAAATTACATATTTGTGCGATAAAATATACAATTCCTGCCGCAATTGAATGTGGTGTATTTTCCGGAATCATATTATTTCTCTCTATTCTTATAGCAATGAATTCACATAATTTAGTTAATTCGTTGTTCATATTCAACTTACTACAATATCGTTGTATAAATGTAAGTGGTGTTGTTTCCGAAAATGTGGTTTTATCTTCATTCAATGTATCATGTTCTATTTGATTAATAATTGTTACTGCATTTTTGCATCCTTTTGTTGCGCTTGTATTGTCTAATCCAAACATTGTTGCAATTTCTTTTGCAGTTCTTGGATAATTGTTTATACGACATGATATATAAATAGATGCTGCGATTAATCCTTGTCTATTCAAACCTCTAAATGTCTTTACTTCTGATGCTTTTTTATGATATCTTAAAGCATCATCAATAATTAATTTTGGTATACCTGATCGTCTAGCATGTATTGTTATTCTTTGAAATTCATCATATAATGATTTGTCTTTATAACTCGATGATTGCCAATCTGTATATCTTTTTATTTTACGCATCTCATAAGTTGATCTTCGAGGACATATAACTCTACAACCATATGATGATTCTTTCAATAATGGATTTATTGGCATTCCACACCTTGTTGGATTAACATTTTTTGTATCATTTGCACCATAATATCTATATTCTGCACTTTGATCTAATGTATCTTTATATAACTTACAACATTTAGTATTTGTACAAGCCATAAAACCCAACTCGGTTATAGCTAATATGGAATCACATTTTTCACAAAAATTCCTATCTTGTATTTTTTGGTCACAATTTAAATCATGTTTTATCTTTGTTTCTATTTCGCTGAAAGAATTCCATAAATCCCGCCTTTCTTTTTTACTGATACGTTTTTCAACTACAATAGACATTCTATTCATTAATTGTCCAAATAATTCTTTAATTCAATTTTCTGTTAATTAATATACAATTTTAATATATTAATAAACTATATATGGGAAATATACAATCATCAAATGTATCAAATAAAAGATTATACAAACAGTTGGATTTTATTGCTGCTGAATATATATTAAGTCAAAAATTCGATGATTTTCTACATTTAAACAATACAGAATATTGTAAGAATTTAGTTATATTAACTTCGGATACAATCAGTAAATATCTAAAATTACACAATATAGAGTTTAAAAATTTTAAACGGAAAAAAAATAATGATGGTTCATACACATTAACAGATGATACTAAATTAACAAATATTAATGCTGCCATAATTGAAAGGGATGATTTAAAAAAATATGATATTCAAGATGAAGAAAGAAAGAAACGCTTATGTGATGGTATATCTAAATATTATTTACAAATTAATAAGATATTTGGTGCAATTTATACAACATTTAAACCAAGTTATAAAGAGAGAAAAAGTAATGATGCTATAAATTTTCAATTGAAAGATGGAGCGTTTATTCAGAAAGAAAAAAAGGCAAGAATACAAAGTGGTGAATTGTTCTTGAATTTTTGTAATAGAAGAATAGAGGCATTGAGTACATCATTTAAAGACAATATTGAAAATCCAAAACAAGTTAAATTGAAAAATAAAAATTTATGTCGTATGGGAAGTAATATAAGAACATTACGAGAAGAACCTGGATTAAAAGAATATATAAAATTATATGATAATGTATGGGAACATGTTAATAGTGACAATAGAATTGGTAATTGGCAAAAAAATAGAAATAATAAACAAAGTGATTTGAAAGAATTTTCTAAAGTATTTAATAATACATCGGGTAACACAGATAGTTTTAATGATATAAGAATAAGAAATAGAATAATGGATTGTAATCCAAATATTGATTTTTTAATAAATAAAAATCATAAATTGTTAAATTCATATAAAAATAAAATTTCAATTATGATGAAAAATATGAAAAAAAATAGAAATAAATTGAAAAATATATTATCACAGATTTTTGTTATTCAAATGAATCCAGTTACGAAAAAAATGGGTATAAGAATACATCCAAATATCAGTTTTAATGAAAAATTATTAAAAAAATTGCAATTGGATACTAAAAATTTAATAAAGAATTTATATATTAATTGTGAAAAAGATTATATTGATAGTACAAAAATATTTAATCGTATGTTACAAATAAGTAAAAAAAATGATAATATTGAAATTAAACAAGAACGTGATGTTCGGCAGCCGAGGCAAGGACAACAGCCAAGGCAAGGACAACAGCCAAGGCAAGGACAACAGCCAAGGCAAGGACAACAGCCAAGGCAAGGACAACAGCCAAGGCAAGGACAACAGCCAAGGCAAGGACAGCAAGATTTTATTAAACAAGAACAAAATATTATACAGAGACAACAACCTACAACCATCAAGGGCGAGGTTGATACCCAACAATATGGTCCTGAATATATAAAAAAACTTGGACAAAATATACAAGACAAAACACCGATTAATTTAGTTGATAAATAATAAAATATTAAAATTAATAATTTATTATTTTAATTTATTTGCTAATTTTTTAAATAATTTAGAATCATAAATAGACCCACTTGGTTTATATGAATCTATTTTCTTATAGTCTTCCTCTTTTTTGTCTAAACTCTCTACATCTAATTTTATATTATTGTGTTTTCCAAATAATATATCATTTGGGTTGTCGGTTTTTTCGACCCTTTCAGTTTTTATAATTTTATTTCCATACCCATCAATATTTAACCCTGTCTTTTTTTTTAATTCATTTCTAACATAACCAGGTATCCAATGGTTCCATGATATAAACAATAAATTAGGGTGTGTGTATTTAATTCGAAACCCATTTTCATCTAAATTCTCCATTATATAATTAATACAATCAACATGATCGAAAATAGGTACACCAAGAATAATTTCCGGTATAACATACCAACAACACTGTATATTGTTTCTTTGTCTTGAAGTTATTTTGATTTTTGAATGAATTCGTTTGAGTATTTTATTATATGTGGAAACTTTTTTAATATCACTTTGTTTTTTCCTTTCATATAATTCATCTAAATTTATTTTATCAGGATATATAATATCTCTATCATCATCATTATTATTCATATAATTATATTAATATTATCTATATAAATATTTGATTTATAAATAAATATATGACAATAAAACACTTAGTGATAATGGGTGGAGGACCTAGTGGATTTATTACATATGGTGCCGCTAAATATCTATCTCAAATAAATGTATGGAATGTTAAAAATATTAAATCTTTATTCGCAACTTCGATTGGAACTTATATTGGATTATTACTTATACTAAATATGGATTGGGAAATACTTGATAATTACATTATTAATAGGCCATGGGAGAAAATAATAGATAAATATGATTTAAATGATATTATAAGTGTAATTACTGATAAAGGTATTATACCAGATGATTTTATTTTAAAAACACTTAAACCCATTTTTCTTTCTAAAAATTTACCATTAAATATTAGTTTAAAAGATTTTTATAATACGAATAATATTGATTTTCACTTATACACATCAAATATAAATGGAAAGTATATTGAAAAAATAGATCTTTCTCATAAAACTCACCCGAATCTTGAATTAATAACAGCCATTAAAATGAGCACAGCATTTCCTATATTATTTAAACCAATTATTATAGATAATAAATGTTACATTGATGGTGGTATTTTAAATAATTTTCCATTGGAAGATTGTTTAATAAATACAAAATGTGATCCAAATGAAATATTGGCATTTAAAAATAATTATGATAATAATTATGAAAAAGATTATGTCACAAATGATAGTACATTATTTTATTTTGTGTATATGTTTATAAAATCATTGGTAAGAACTTCGGAATGTTCTTCAAAAAAAAAGTATGATACAGTAGTGAATATAGTGGAGTGCGATAATGATAGAGTAGCATATGAAAATTGGATGAATATATTGGTTGAAAAAAAGAATAGGATAGCATATATTGATAAAGGTATAGAAATTGGAAAAGCATATTATGAAAAATATAAACAGGAAATGAAAAATGATTGATTAAATATATTCTTGTGTAATATATTCAGGACAGTCCATATCACAATCATTTAGATAATCATATGGATTTATTAACCATTTAATATGTAACGGTACTATATTTGATAATGGTGCCTTTGATGTCCACCGTTCTTTATTCAATAGAATATATAATTTTTTTATACGATTTTTTATCCCACCAGCTTTTCTAGGCGCGACATGTTTAATTGCCCATTCAAATTGCATTGATTCAATTTTTGTATTAAAACCACTTACGATGCACATATGTTTCCATCCCGATCCCTTACTAGTTGTATATTTAGCACCACCACATATTTCACCATTATGTTTTCTTAATCTTTTAATCGGATCCGGTGATACACCAGCATACGTATAATTTTTATTATATATTAAATAAAATTTCCATGTATCCATTTAATATATATAATAGTTTGAATTTATATAATAATTTTGAATTTATATAATAATTTTGAATTTATATAATAATTTTGAATTTATATAATAGTTAGTAGAAATATTATTATAACATTTTATTTAAAAATTCATTGATAGTATCGCGATTTGGTTTAGCATCATATTCTACAATTTGATTTTCGCGTATTAATTTAATAGTTGGGTATTCGTCAACACCAAACTTTGCTGCCACTTCATCTTGTTCTTCACAATCAATTTCTATAAAATTTATAGACCATCCATTTATATTTTTTTCTTTATATTGATCTTTTATAGCATCCCATTCTGGTCTTGCTTTTTTACAATATGGACACCATGTAGTATAAAAATAATATAAATCAGCTACCTTTTTTTTATTTTTATCACCCACATCTTCTACATATTCTTTATTATCGACATATTTTTTATCAAGTTTGGGTAATACATATGTATAATAAACATATATAGAAATTCCTAAAAATATTAATATTATTAGTATAATTGTTAAATATTTATTCGAAAATAAGTTTTTGGTTACATTCCGCAATGAAAACACCATAGTCTTTATATATTATATAAAAGAAAAGACATTAAAGAATAAACGAATATTTTATTAATGTTGTTTAAAACAATCGATAATAAATATGTGGAAATTAAAAAAATGGATTTCGATAATGATAAATTATATTATGAAAAAATAATGAAAACAAAAGGTTGGAAAAGAAGAAAAGAAGATGAAAAAACCAAAGAGGATGTAATTGAAGAAATATTTAGAAAATTAGAATAAACTATTATCTAACTAAATTATAGTATAAAATGAAAACAAAACGGAAAAAATACAAAAAACACAATAAAACAAAACGTGTTTTTAAAAAAAAGGATTTTATTAGTGGCGATGGTATGCTTACAAGTGTATGGGGACCAAGTTTATGGCACTATTTACACACAATGAGTTTTAACTATCCAATTAACCCAACTGAAAATGATAAAAAAAATTATATGACATTTATTTTAAATCTTAAAAGTGTGCTACCGTGCCGTTATTGTAGGGAAAATCTTAAAAATAATCTTAAAAAATTACCATTAACAATAAAAGATATGCAAAACAGACATACATTTTCAAAATATGTATATGATCTACATGAATTAATTAATAACATGTTAGGGAAAAAATCAGGATTATCTTATTGTGATGTTAGAGAGAGATATGAGCATTTTAGAGCAAGATGTACATTAAATGAAATTAACCCTGCAAAAGAAAAGGGTTGTGTTGAACCTTTATATGGAAAAAAATCGAAGGGAATTATACATATAATACCGAAAGATACACCTTGTAATTCAATACAAATTGATAAGGATTGTTTGAAACGAAAACAATAATAATTAATATTATTATTTTTAATTTATAAATAATATTATAAATAATATTTTAAATATTATTATTTTATAAAAACTTAAATACAATTTTATTATTTTTATAAAATGAGTGAAGAAAGAGTAACACATGAATTTTCAGCGGATATTACGCAGTTATTGGGGATTATTATTAATACATTTTATTCAAATAATGATGTATTCTTACGTGAATTGATTTCTAATGCAAATGATGCATTGGATAAAGTTCGTCAAAAAACATTGGTTGAAAAAGATTATATGGATGGGTATGAAGAATTATCTGTGAAATTATCTACTGATGTTAAAAACAATCTATTGATTGTCGAAGATACTGGCATTGGTATGAGCAAAGATGAATTGGTCGCAAATCTAGGTACAATTGCTAAATCAGGAACAAAGGCATTTATTGAATCATTAAAAGATACTAAAAATAGTAATCTAATTGGACAATTTGGTGTAGGATTTTATTCATCTTATCTTGTAGCAAACAAAGTTGTGGTTCATAGTAGAACAAATGGTGAAGAGCAATATGTATGGGAATCAATGGCTAATGGTTCATATACAGTATATAAAGATACAGAAAACGACATTGTTCGCGGTACAAGAATCGTAATGCACTTGAAAGAAACCGCAACAGAATATCTTCAGGCTCATAAATTAAAAAATTTGGTAAATGTACATTCTAAATTTATTCGATACCCAATTCAATTGTTGGTTGAAAAAACGGTACAAAGAGAGGTAACAGATGACGAAGAAGATGACGATGACGATGATGATGAAGATGGTGTTGTAAAAGAAGTGAGCAGTGAAGAGAAAAAGAAAAAGACTGTTACTGAAGTTGAAAAAAATTGGGATGTTTTGAATGAAGAAAAACCACTATGGACTAGAAACCCAAGTGAAGTAACAGAAGAAGAATATGGTAATTTTTATAAATCATTGACTGGTGATTTTGATCCACATATGCAGGTTAAACATTTTAGTGCAGAAGGACAAATTGAGTATAAAGCATTGTTGTATGTTCCAGATAGAATGCCGTATGATATGTTTAACAATAATAAAACCAAGAAAAATATAAAATTATTTGTGCGACGCGTATTTATTACAGACGAATGTAGTGAATTATTGCCCGAATGGTTATCATTTGTTAAAGGAGTTGTAGATAGTTATGACCTTCCATTGAATATTTCAAGAGAAGTTTTGCAACAAAATAAGATTGTTCGTGTTATTAGTAAGAATTTAGTTAAAAAATGCATTGATATGTTTAATACTATAGCCGAAGATGAAGAGAGATATATGAACTTTTATATGAAATACAGTAAAAATATTAAGTGGGGAATGCATCATGATAGTCAAAATCGTGAAAAAATTCTACCATTGGTAAGATATTTTAGTTCTCAACATAAAGATAAACTGACATCATTAGAAAACTATGTGGATAACATGAAAGAAGATCAAAAAGGTATATATTATATTACAGGTGAAAATCTATATAACATTGATACATCTCCTCATTTGGAAATGTTGAATAAGAAAGGATATGATGTTTTGTATATGAATGATCCGATTGATGAATATTGTATGCAAGTTGTAACTGAATTTAAAGGTAAAAAATTCATATCAGTTGCCGAACATGATTTCACTCTTGAAAAAAGTGAATCGGAACAAAAAACATTAGATACTTATTCAGATGACTATAAACCATTATGTAAGGTAATGAGTGATCTACTAAAACATGGTGTTGAAAAAGTCATTGTATCGGATAGATTGGTATATGCACCATGTGTTTTGGTTGCTGGACAAAAGGGATTGTCGGCAAATATGGAGCGTATTTTGAAAGCACAAGCAATTAGAAATCCAGTATCAAGGGAAACTATTTTATCAAAAAGAATAATGGAATTAAACCCAAAGCACCCAATGGTTAAAAGTTTAAATAATTTGTGTCATACTCTTGATATGGGTCAAGTTTTGAATGAAAGAACTGAAAAGTTAGAAAGAGAAAAAGAAATGGAAAAGGAAGGTGTTGATGAATCTATTGATACATCTGAAGAGACCGATAATGAAAATGAAGAAGTTCTTGCTAAAAACATGGAGGTGAAACGTTTTGATGATATTACATGGCTACTATATGATATGGCATTGATTGATAGTGGATTTTCGCTAGAACAACCGCGTCATTTCACTAGTAGAATCCAAAATATTCTATCATCAGTAATGGGTTATAATATGACACCATCATTTTTCGAAGAAGGTTCTGAATCAAAGATGGAAAATATGAAAACCTCAAAACCAATGGAAACTATCAATGAGAATAATGAGAGCTTTGAAGTAGATATGGATAACTTACAGAATGTTGAATTTGAAGTACAATAATGGATTCTTGAAATTTGATTATAATAACAAAATAATATAATATTATAATAATAAATTATTATATTATATGCAATATGCTTATAATTCAATGAAATATATATACAACTATTTTGTAACACAATATAGTTATATGACAATGGATGAATTTTATAAAGATAATAGATTTTTAGTGCGTAATAATAATATTGTACTTGATTTATCAGAACTAATAATGTCAAAAGAAATATTATCACATCCTGGTGGTGTTAAAACTATAATAAATTCAATGAAACAAAATATTGTTACACATTTTAATTTTCATTCAAAAAAAGCACAAGAAAAAATAATGAAATATAAAATAGGTTATATTATTTAAAAATTCGAAAAATCATTTAACATCGGCATTGGTATTTTATTGTTTGGTCCATCTAATTGTACTGTTGATTTGCTTTTATGTTTTTGCATTAATGAATTCCATGAAGGAAATATAGTAGGAAATGACGTATTCGTATCATTGTATGGTGTTGAAGATTCTCTATCATACTCATTGTTTGTATAATGTCTTTCCCATCCATGTTTTTGTTTCCTGTCCCATTCATCCTTTCTTCTCCTTTCTCCTCTTTCCCTTTTATCGCGACGTTTTTTCTCTTTTCTTCTTTGTTCATCAGGATTACAGATTAAATCCGGACATTCTGGGCATACCGGAGGCACTATTTGACTTTTTAAAATATAGAGGTCTTCTTCATCACTTGGAATGTCTTTTTTTCGAACTCCCCCCCCTTTCCTTTTCTTTTTCTTACAGTCATTTTTAACTTTACAATCACAATCATCCTTATCTTTTTTTTTGTCATCTTTATTATGTTTTTTATGATAATGTCCATGTTTATGTTGTTTTTTATGACAATTTTTCTTTTTTTTATTTTCCATTCCTTCTTGAAAAAAAGAAATAATCAATGGAGAAATAATTATAATTAAAAACATTAACATCAATAAATACATATTATTCATTTTATGTAATTTAATGGATGGAATACGTAATTTTGATAAGGTTATCTTTGGTATATGTAATTTTGGTAATTTCATATTGAATAGTTTCATTCTATATACTTTATATTTCGAAAAAAACTTTATTTAATGTCTAAATAATTACTAAATTGATTTGAATTTTATAGATTACATATTATGAAATCATGCGAAAAAAACAAGAACCATTAACAAAATTTTATAATGAAAGTGTTATAGAAATCGGTGTTGATGAAGCGGGTAGAGGACCAATGTTTGGTAGAGTATATTCGGGAGCTGTCGTACTTCCAAATAACAATGAATTTAAATATGAATTATTAAAAGATAGCAAAAAATTTACATCTGAAAAAAAATTATTAGAAGTATATGATTATATTATAAATAATGCTCTATATTGGAGTGTTAGTTGGAATGATGAAAAACATATAGATAAAATGAATATTAGACAATCTACATTAAATTGTATGCATCAATCAATTAAAAAAATAATCCATCAACAAAAAAACGACAATGATATTCTATTGTTAATTGATGGTAATGATTTTAGACCATATATGAGATTTAAGGATAATCAATACGAACAAATAGAACATGTTTGTATAAAAGGAGGGGATAATACATATTGTTCAATCGCAGCAGCCTCTATTATTGCAAAAGTAGAAAGAGATAAATATATTTATGATTTATGTGAAAAAAATCCATTCTTACAAGAAAATTATAGCATTAAAAATAACAAAGGCTATGGAACCAAAAAGCATATGGATGGTATAAAAACGCACGGCATTACTGAATGGCATAGAAAAACATATGGAATATGTCGCCAATATGCTTAAATATTATCTAATTAATTAATTAATATTTAAATAATATAAAAAATTGAAATATTTTTTATTTATATTACTATTTTAGTAATATGAATAAAATAACTTCGTCAACGGCAAATAAAATATTAGTATTTGATACAGAAACAACTGATTTAATTAGAAAAGATCAATCGGGGAATCGAACATTCGGTTATGTCGTCCAACTCTCATTTATAGGATATGATATTGATTCCAATGAATTGGTATTCAACGAGGATCTTATTATAAATGTACCACAACATGTTAATATAACACAGGAGTCGATTGCATTACATGGTATTGATCGAGAAAAATCAAATAATGGAATTCAAATGAAAGATGCTTTAAAAATATTTAAAAAAGCACTAGAGTGGTGTGATTGTTTGGTAGCACATAATATATATTATGATAAAACAATGGTAGTAATAGAATCTCATAGAAACAATTATTTTAAAAAATTAAATTTTAATAAAAATAAAAAGGGTAATTTTATTCCAGAATATTGTACTATGAAACATGGTACAAATTTGTGTAAGATAAAAAAATACAATGAGAAAAATAATACTACATATTTTAAATATCCTAAATTAGAAGAATTATATCGCTATTTGTTTAAAGAAGAACCATGTGGAATGCATAATGCTTTTGTAGATATATTATTGACAATAAAATGCTATTTAAAAATGACGAGAAATGTAGAATCGGATGAAATTAATCAATTGCTTATCGATTTTAATAAATAATTAACCAGAACACATATCACAATCACCATCCTCTTTTTTTTCAGGTTCAATTGTGAATTGTTGTGCTTGATGTTTTGCTTTTCTCCTAAGGTAATAAATGCCTGTTTTGAGTCCCATTTTCCATGAATAGAAATGCATAGAAGTTAATTTTGAATAATTTGGGTCTTCTAACCACAGATTCATACTTTGAGATTGACATACATATGCACCACGATCTTTTGACATATTAATTAGATGTTTCATTGGCATTTCCCATACTGTTTTATACTTTTGTTTTATATGTTCAGATAAACCATCTATATATTGAATACTTCCTCTGTTCAATATAATATTATTTTTAACTTCTTCATTCCAAATATTTAAATCCGTTAATTCTTTCATCAAATATTTATTGGCCATGACAAATTCCCCTGCAATGGTTCTTCTACTATAAATATTTGATGTAATTGGTTCAAAACATTCATTGTTTCCCAAAATCTGTGATGTTGATGCTGTTGGCATTGGTGCAACCAATAATGAATTTCTTATTCCGAAATTTTTAATATTTTCAATTAAAACTCGCCATTCATATCGATCACTCGGTGTGACATCCCACATATGAAACTGTAGAATTCCTTTTGACGCAGGTGACCCTATAAATGATGAATATGCGCCGATTTTATTACCAGATAATTTTTCTAATTCCGCTCGATTAGGTTTCAATGTTTCAATCATATTTTTATATTCATTTGGGTATAAATTAAATTCGTTATTTTGCGGTTCGTCGTTTTTAAATTTAAACATTTCAGGATTTTTTTTATATTTTTCCGACCAACATGTTTCAGTTCCAGAGCCTTCCATTAGTGTATACATTAAATCGCTTCTATCACGTGATATTTCACATGATGCTTCTAATGCAGCATGATAAATTGTTTCAAATATTTGTTTATTCAAATCGATTGCCTCATCACTTTGATATGCAATATCCATTAAAAAAAATGCATCTGCTAAACCCTGTACTCCAATTCCAATTGGTCTATGTAACATATTACTCCTATGTGTTTTTTTCGTTGGATAGAAATTAACATCAATAACCTTATCTAAATTTTTTGTAACAATTTTAACCACTTCATGTAATTTTTTAAAATTAAACGTTTTATTTTCAACATATTTACTTAACCCAATACTTGCCAAATTACATACTGCTGTCTCGTTTTCATCGGAATATTCAATAATTTCACTACATAAATTACTTGATTTAATAGTACCCAAATTTTTCTGATTACTTTTTTCATTTGCCGAATCTTTATACAATATATAAGGTGTACCAGTTTCCATTTGACTATCTAGAATTTTATACCATAATTCTCTGGCTTTTATTTGTTTTCTATATTTTTTCTCATTTTCGTATTTTTCATATAATTCATCAAATTTATCACCATATGTTTCGGTTAATCCAGGACATTCGTCCGGGCAAAATAATGACCACATACCATCAGATTGAATACGTTTCATAAATAGGGACGGTGTCCATAGTGCATAAAATAAATCTCTTGCCCTCATTTCTTCGTCTCCATGGTTCTTTTTTAAATCAAGAAATGAATCAATATCATAATGCCATGGTTCCAAATATACAGCAAAGGAACCATTGCGTTTCCCTCCTCCTTGGTCAACATATCTTGCAGTATCATTAAATACTCTCAACATAGGGACAATACCATTACTTGTACCATTTGTTCCTCTGATATGACTTTCAGTTGCTCTTACATTACTAATATGTAATCCAATGCCACCAGCCCACTTACTTATCATAGCACATTCTTTTAATGTATTATAAATACCATCAATAGAATCATTTTCCATCGCAATCAAATAACACGATGATAATTGTGGTCTTGGTGTTCCTGCATTGAAAAGTGTTGGTGTTGCATGAGTGAAATATTTCTGACTCATTAAATTATATGTTTCTACTACTTTTTCAAAATCATTTCCATGAATACCGATAGCAACACGCATCCACATGTGTTGAGGTCTTTCTAAAATTCTTTTATTAACTCTTAAAAAATATGCACGTTCAAGTGTTTTAAACCCAAAAAAATCAATTAAATAATCTCTATCATAATCAATTACATCGTTGAATTTTTTTTGATTTGGATCAATACAATTGTTATAAACAATATTGTAAAAAGATTCAGATACAAGAGGGGAACTCTTACCATTAACATCTTTAAATTCCCATAATTCTTTGACAACTTCAAAAAAATTATCACTTGTATTTTTTTGATGATTTGATACAACTATTAATCCTGCTAATTTTCCATAATCATAATGTTTTGTAACAAGAGACGCACATTGTTCTGCTGTTAGTTCGTCAATTTCTTTTGTACTTATACCATCGTATAATTGATCAATTACTTTCATGACTAAAGTTGTAAAATTAATTTTCTCGATATTATGTTGTTTTCCTATTTTTTTAACTCGTTTTAAAATTTTATCAAACGCTACTGTTTCTAATTGTCCATTTCTTTTTCTAACTTGCATTTCATGTTCGTCCATATTATATATATTAATATTTAATATATATAATTTTAAGTTGTAATCGAATTCATTATATCTTAATATCTAAAATTTCATTAAGATTCAAGTTTGCTATAAGAGGAGGTGTATCTATTACATAGTTGATAGTATTATTATTATTTTCAAATTTTGGTTCTAAATCCTGTTCTGTATTGGCAAATAACTTTTTTACATTAATTAAGCATTTCTTTTTTTTTGGTTTTCTACTCTTTGGCGCTCTGTGTTCATAACCATTTTCTCGGTCATGTATAATTTTTTTCCATATGCTGTCTAATACAGGAACCGCATATTTAAACCATAGTTTATTTCTAAGAACTAATATACAACTTACACATTCAAGATACCAGTAATTATATTGTGTGAATGTGTAACCTTTATTACACAATTCTTCAATTGTGTTTTTTTCCCATTGATTGGATGATTCAGGTGTTAAATTAAGTTCAGGATATTCATAATGTGGTTTTCTATCTTTAAAGAACATTAAAAACCTCCCCTTTTTTTCACCCTTTTCAGTATATTGTCCGCATCCATCATTCATATAATCATCTTCAGTATCATATTCTTTAAATGCAGTTTCCAAAAAGTCACATTCATTCAAGTCACATGTTTCCATTTGCATTTGCATTTGAATCCAATATTCATATTTTGGTATACCAGTTATTTTTCTACTTACAACATTTTTGATTTCCAACATTCTACCATAGCGTAATGATTTTTCATCCGTTATTATACCATCTGGTGATGCACCAATAAAGTCATATTTCGGATGTTTAATGCACCCAAAATCTTCTACAGTTGTATTGTAATATTTTTCATATAACATAACAGACAATGGTTCATATTTATTTCCCCAATGCATTGGGGAATTAATATTAACCTTATTATATTTTGCAAGGTCAATTGGCTTACATTTATTATATATTAAACGATTTTGGTTTGATTCACTATCAAATGCTTGCCAGATACTACTTGCCGTTAATAAATTCCATCTGAATAAATACCATTCATTAGTTCTTTGATCTGGTTGTGGAGTATTTTTAATAAACTCTATTTTTTTTTTCATTTTTTCCATATCGATATCTTTTCTAATATATGATGTTTTATATGATCTCATTGGAATTGTTTTTTTATAAAATAAATTAACAGAATCCTTTATGCACGCCTTTATAAAGATAATACCCTCTTTTTTTGGTATATTATTATCTGAAATATAGTTTATTAATTGTTCTTTAAAAATTAAATATAAATGGATAATTAAATTTTCATGAAATTCAGGTTTTTGTATAGATAATGGGTTTATAAACAAATAATCATTTAAAATATCAAAACCACATTCGATAAACTGGGTTTTATCATTATCTGTAAAATAATGAGTCATGTGTATATTAATTATTAAAAACTTATTTTAAGTATCAATTTTATAATAAAATATATTATAAAATTATAAATAATACCTTAATAATTAATTATTTGACTCATTAGTACTATCATTAGTTAATTTAATATTATCCTTCCCTTGTTTTTTTTTATTTTTCAATTTATCTGATTTTTTTTTTCTATGTTTCTTTTTTTTAGGTACATGTAATGATTTTAAAGTTGATACACGCCTATCCCCTCTTTTTATTGTAAATTTTTTTTTCATTTTATTAAAATATAAATTATTAATAGATTTGATTTCCCCATTTTCATATACAACATCCTTCACTCGACTTAAACGTTTTTTATTCAAACATTCCATCAAATAATGTTGTAATTGTTGTAATTGTTCAATTGTATATTTTTTATCTGTATTATTTGTATTATAATTCGCAACAAAAATCCTTAGTTTTTTAACTCTATCTGTTTTATTCAACTTACTCCATGTTTCATTTTTATTATTTTTAGTTTCATTTTCTAAATATGCATCAATAATAGAAACATGATCTGATTTAGATAGATTAAATTGTTTATTATTACCATTTAAAAGCATCGTCTTATATTTTATATTTTTAAGTTCTAAACATTCTTGGTCGCTCATATATATTAATATATATATTAGAGTTTATACTATTTTAATTAATGTTATATTAATATACATGAAAAAAATAGATATTACTGGTAAAAGAAATATAGATAAATTATTTAATCCAAATTCAGAACATAAAAGAAAATTGGCAATTGATTACAATAAAAAATCCAATATATCATTCAATTCCTATAGTACAAAACAACAAATAGAGTTTATAAATAAAATATATATGGATATTTATTTTGATGAAAGAGAGATTCTAGAAAAAGAGATAAAAAGAAAGCAATATGGGTATAAACAACAAGATATACACAAGAACCTGTTTAATAAAAACAAATTTATCGATTTATCTGAAATTTATGAAAAAATTGTAATAAGTAAATTAAAATGTTATTATTGTTCTTGTAATATGTTATTATTATACGATAATGTAAGAGAATCAACACAATGGACTTTGGATAGAATTGATAATAATATTGGTCATAATGGTGATAATGTTGTTATTTGTTGTTTAAAATGTAATTTAAAAAGAAAAACAATGGATAGTGAAAAATTTAAATTTACAAAAAGATTAAAAATAATAAAAAAAAATAATAGTATATTAAATAATGGAGAAAATAGTATGGACCAAAAATGAACAAATAGAACGTTCTACACAAATGGATCGCGCAAAATATCTCTCTTTAAAAGAAACTAAACCACATCAAAAAATGATAAACGATTTCAATAAAAAATCTCTTGTTAATGATAAATTGAATGAACGTTATTTAACAAATCAAGTTAGTCAAAATCCATTTTTTGTAAATAATAATTATATTAATGATTTAAATATTCGAAATGAATTTCTAATTCCAAAAAACAGTAATTATAATTAATATAATAATATAAAAATATACCCAATTATAATTATTATATGGAATATAATGGTAATTATAATACACAAAATTCATTGCTATTGGAAAAATTAATGAAATATTATAAACAAAATAATAATTTAACCAATATGATAAATATTATTAATGGTGAATCTGAAATTTCACTAAGGATAGTTGATTGGTTTGCTACAAATTATTCCAAAAAGCATTATACAGTTTATAAATTGGACAATAATAAACGTTTTAAGGTATATAATGATTACAAATTACATTTAAAAGCGTATTCAAAAAAAAGATTTGACCCATTTTGTAGATGGGATCGTATCACAATACCATATGGATATGATGAACAAAAAAAAGAAACTATTTATGTTCAAACGACAATTGGACAATTAAATTTTTTCAAATGGGCACTTGAAAATAAAGTTATACAATATATAAAAGAACATTACAAAGAAATTGAAAATGATATGGTATGTAGAAACAGTACTTCACGCAAAAAGAAACCGCATGTAAACAAAAAAGCAAAAAAAACTAGAAAAAAAAGAGAGGAATTATCAGTATCTGCAACCAAAAGTATCAAAAAAGAACAAGTTGAAATTATATTAAAATTTTCTTAATTTTGTTTGTTTAAATATAAAATGATATTATCTATTAATATATTATCATTAAATTAATATGGGAAACAAAGTATCAGTAAATAAGATTCACTATGAAGATATGCAAAATGCAATTAATAAAAAATTTATTATTATAAATACACTAAATAAAAATGAACAATCGTGTTTAATAGAAAATACATTAAGTGCTTCAGAAGAAGAGGAAAAAATTAATTTTTTTATGAATAACAATTTATCTGTTAATATTGTATTATATGGAAAAAATAATATAGATGAATCGGTATATCAAAAATATAATCAATTAATTAATTTAGGATTTATAAATATATATATTTATATAGGAGGTTTATTTGAATGGTTATTACTACAAGATATATATGGCGACGAAAATTTTCATACAACAACAGAAGAACTCGATATTTTAAAATACAAAGGTCAAAGTAGGTTTCACTTATTATTAACAAACTAATTTTTATAATTATTCATTGCCAAATTTGCAAGTTCATCAGCCCGTTTGTTATATTTTCTTCTAACATGTTCAAATGTAATTTTTTCAATTTGGTTATTATATATTATAGCACTTGAATGTAATTGTTTTAATGTTTCATTTTTCACATTCCAATTACCATATACCTGGTTTAATATTAATTGTGAATCACCTTGTACATGAAGAATATCTATATTTAATTCAACTACTTTATGTAATCCCAATAATAATGCTTTATATTCAGCAAAATTATTTGTATTGTGTTTTGACACCATTTCACTAGCTGACCAAATTTCCTTATTATTTTTATATAATACCGCCCCCGCTCCACAAATTCCAGGATTACCACGTGAGCCACCATCAAACATTAATCGATAATTATTTTTTGTCATTGAAGTTGACAATGTTCGCATAATATTATGATACATTTTATTATAATATTATACATTTTATTATATTCAATTATTTATTAAATTATGAATTCAAAAAGGTTTTAATTTGATTCACATATTTATTCATAACTGATTTATCATTAAAATTTTCTTTTCCACTTACTCGAATGATTTTTTCATTTGGTATACCATCAAACCATTTTTTATGATATGCATCACATTTTTCCAAATAGTTTAAATCAATTGTTTCACCTTTACGTCCTCTTAATTTTATTCTATCATAACACAATTGCGGTTCCGTATCAACATATAAATATTTAATAGAAAGTTTGTTAAAATTGTCGTCCATAAATAAATGATCATATATAGTTTTTTCTTGTTTGGTTATAACATTTTCATCACATAACATTTTAACAAAAACATTTCTATCTGTATATATACTTCTCTCACATATAAAATGTGGTTTTATATTATTTGTAGGATTTAATAACATTTTATTTAATTCATGAAATAATAGTTTTACCCTAGTACCATATGCCATTATTTGAAAAGAAAAAGCATATTTCCGTTTATCTTTGTAATAGTTTTGTATCATATTATTACCATTTTCATCAACAATTGATTCCCATGTATCAACGGGTTCATTTATAAATTTAACATTAGGAAAATACTTTTGTAATTCCTTAAAAAATGTACTTTTACCAGAACCAATATTTCCTTCTAAAAATAAAAACTTTGGTACACTTACTGACATTATATAATTATTATAATAATATCCTTTTATATTTATAAAAAAAATTTATATTTATAAAAAAAATTGATTTAAATTAATTAATTATATTTAAATTATTAATACATAATGACATCAATAAAAAATTTAAAAAAACCACTAAGTGCATTTCAATATTATATTCAAGAATGGAAAAAATTAACAGATGAAGAAAAGGAAAAATTCCAACAAATGGCATCATTGGATAAACAACGATATGATAACGAAAAAAATGAAATTATTCGAAAACAAGAAGAAGAAATTATGAAAAAGAATATATATCTTACAGCATATCTAGGAGGATATAGTGCTGTTGGATTAGATAATGGTGCAAAATCATATGAAACAATTGGACCAATATGTAATATAATAAATTATAGTGAAGAAGAACAACAAAAATGGGGTGTTAAAGCAAAAGCATTTGAATATTATGATAAAAATTACAATATTAAAATGACATTATATCACAATGAAAAATATTATAAATACACTCAATATGGTGACACGAAAAATAAAGGAACAAACGTTTATACACATGGGAAATCATATAATGCTAGGAAAGATAGTGGATATAATCCAAATCCAAAAAAATATACAATATCAAATAAAAAACAAACTGGGACTACAACAACTCATTATACATCCTTTTCAAATGAAACATGGGAAACGAATTATTAATAGAAAAAATATAATTATAGTTAAATAAAATTTTTTTAAATAATTGAAATATAAATAGTTTTTTATATGATACTATACACAATGGACTTAATACAACGCAAATTAACTAAAAAAGAATGGGAAAGTATTGAAATACCTGTACCAATAAAAGAAAAAGAAATTTTATTATTTATAAAAAAATCATTTCATAATGTTTTAAATAAATTAAATAATACAAAAACAATTCTCAGTTTTACAAAAATAAATGATAGTGAATCAATTCATTATTATTTATATACTCTATATTTTGAAAATAACGTTGTTAAATTATTTAATAAATACAATTTAAAATATATCAAAAAAAAGACAAAACATAAAAAAATTAAAAAAGGAGATATTATACGTTTAAAACATAATGAAAAAACAATACAGGAAAAACGCAATATTATATTTGAATACATATTGTTCGATTACCTGAGTGAAATGATGCAATTATATAAGGATAAAAACGATAATTGGCAATCTAAATATACAATTATATACAATTTGTTAAAACTCTCTGTTGTTAAACCAAATATTAGACTTATCGAAATAGTTAATTATTTATTAGAAAAATTTTCAGAAAAATTATCTTATAAAACCCTTTTAAAAGTCTCTCCTAATTTTATCGAAAATGACCCAATAATTCAAAATAACAAAGATATTCAATTATATAGACACCAAAAAGAATTATTTACAGTTTGTAAGCAACCAAATCCCAAATTGATTTTATATATAGCACCAACCGGTACAGGAAAAACGATATCTCCTATTGGTCTATCAGAAAAATATAAAATTATATTTGTATGTGCTGCTAGGCATGTAGGTCTCGCGTTGGCAAAATCAGCTATTTCAATAGAGAAAAAAGTTGCATTCGCATTTGGTTGTCTTGATGCAACAGATATTAGATTACATTACTTTTCTGCAAAGGAAATTATTAGAGATCGGAAATCAGGTAGTATTCGAAAGGTTGATAATTCGGTTGGCGATAAAGTAGAAATTATGATATGTGACATTAAATCTTATTTACCAGCTATGTTGTATATGAAATCATTTAATCCCGTTGAGGAAATAATAACATATTGGGATGAACCAACAATAACAATGGACTATGAAACACATGAATTTCATGATATTATAAAAAAAAACTGGAATGAAAATAAAATCCCAAATATGGTTTTATCTTCTGCTACATTACCAAATGAAGATGAATTATCGAATACTATAATGGATTTTAGAACAAAATTTGATAATTGTTCTATTCATAGTATTGTCAGTCACGATTGTCAAAAAACCATACCCATAATTAATAAGGAAGGTTACAAAGAATTACCACACTATATGTTTAACAACTACAAAGAAATCAAATCAAGTGTTAAGTATTGTTTGAAAAATAAAACTGTTCTTCGAAATATTGATTATCGTGAAATAGTTAAATTTATACTTTATATTAATGAAAATAAAGAATATATTAAGAAAAAAAGATATTATTATAATAACTATTTTGAATCACTTGATGATTTAAATATTCAATATATTAAAGAATATTATTTGCATTTGCTGGGTTCACTCAAAAAAGAATGTTGGAAACCAATATATGTTTATTTTAAAAATAATAGAGAGATAACATACAAATCTAATATTTATTTAACAACAAAAGATGCAAATACAATGACGTGCGGTCCATCTATCTATCTTGTTGATGATATTAGTAAGATAGCAAAGTTTTGCATTCAAATTGCAAAAATACCCAATATCATATTAAATGATATCATAGAAAATATAAATTATAATAATAATATTAATAAAAAAATTAAAGAATTGGAAATGGAATTTGAAGATGGTACAAAGGAAGATGTAGAAAAAGAAAAGAAATCAGAGAATGACAATAGATTATCACCAGAAATGAAAAGAATTATGCGAGAAATACAACAATTACAAGGTATGATTAAAACAATAGAATTAAATAAAATGTTTGTACCAAATAGCCATGAACATTTAAAACGATTCGAATATAAAAAACGAAATTATGAACCATTTACATGTGATATAAATGAAGAAATTGTTGAAAAAATTATGTTAATAGATGATGTAAGTGATCATTATAAATTATTATTAATGATGGGAATTGGTGTATTTGATACTAATAATTCTATCACATATACTGAAGTAATGAAAAACCTTGCACAAGAGCAAAAATTATATTTGATTATAGCATCATCAGATTATATATATGGAACAAATTATCAATTTTGCCATGGTTATATAGGGAAAGATTTAACACATTTGACACAAGAAAAATGTATTCAAGCTATGGGTCGCGTTGGTAGAAATAACTTACAAAAAGATTATAGTATTCGATTTCGAGACAATAATATTATAAAAAAATTATTCTTAAAAGAAGAAAATAAATTAGAAGTTGTTAATATGAATAAACTATTTTGTAGTGAATATATATAATGTTGTTATGTAAATATATTTATAAACCAACTATTTTTTTATTTGGCTCTTATATTGGCGCACTGGCATTTGATACAACCTACACAATATATAATAATAAATACAATAATAACGGAAAACTTATAATCAATAATAATATTAAATATTATTTATTAGCATCAATTTCGTTATTTGGATTTGGGTTTTGTTATATTCTAACTTAAAAAAAGGCACCATTTAGTTTATATTGTTTTATATCATATAATAACAATTTATGCATATTCGGGTGAAAATCAAATAAACTGACTAATATATTTTCTGTTTTTGTTGAAAATGTTTTTTCAATATCTGATTCTGTCATAAAATTATAACATGGATTTTGTTTTATCATATTTACAATAACATTAGTATTCCACATATTTTTAATTTTATTTGCTTTATGATAATCGAATTTATATTCTGATATACAATGAGAATAATAATAATTTCCTTCAAGTACATTGTTTGTTACCTTCCAATATGGTGTTAAATTATGAAACTCTTTTTTCACATTATTATATATAATATGATATGTAGGATCAAAAGAATATATTAATTGTATTATATTATTAGGTAATGAATATAATAAATTTTTATTCATTAGTTATTATATAAATAAGATATTATTGTATTTTATATTATTTATGAATGTTTTTTACACGAAGTACTGTTTTTTCAACCTTACCATAAAACCATACACTATTATTTTTATTATTTTCATATAAATATCTACCATATACAATATCCGGTAGCTCGTCTAGACTATAAGTGAATTTTTTATTTTCGATTGCTCCAATATATGAATGTATTTGTCTAAATTCACACCATATTTTCGTATCGGCATCATAATATTCAATTTCAATAGGTATTTTTTTATTTTCCATATATATTTAATAAAAAACGATTTATTTATATAATAATAAAACGATATATTTGTATTATTATATATAATGTTATTATATGACAATTGAATTAAGATGTCCATATTGTAAACAATTAATTATTTTAAATAAATTTGCATGTAATAAAATGAGACATGGTATTGTAAAATATGAAAATAAATTAATAAATCCAGGAATGAGTGATGCAATGGCATTAAATCTAGCTAGATTGGGTTTAATATATGGATGTGGAAAGAAATACAAAATTTCAGTTAAAATGCAGAAAAATGGAGTACAGACATATTATGCAGAAAAATGTCAATGAATCATTATTTAATTACATAATGCAATGTAATATTAATAAATATATTATAATATGAATTGAATATATTTATTTTTTAATTAATAAATTAGTTGGAATATGCAAGACCACCCATTCCCGACATGACGCGCAATACGTTGTAGTTGGTAGCATATACACGTACCTTAGCAGTTTGGCTTCCACTAACTGTGTTATTGGAAAGAACCAATTGTAAGGTTGCGTTATCGATACGACTGAAGTTACAACTTCCACTTGGTTGGTGTTCTTCTGGTCGCAATGCGAATGAATATACATTAATACCCGAGTCTGGTGCACGAGTGTGGTGTTGGTATGGTTGTACCGTATCAAAGTAACTACCTTCGCGTTCTTGGAAACGATCTTGTCCATTCAATTGCAACTTAGCGGTTACAACTGGGTTTTCACCCCAACAATGACGACTAAGAGAAGATTCTTTAAGTACAAATGCGGCGGCATCACTTACTTGGTTGCCCTCATTTACAGACCCTCCAGCTGGCTTAGCTTTAAATAATTCCAATGATTCATTTTCACCGTTAGCATCCGACCCAACGTTTGCACTATTTAAATTTTTAGCACTACTATCTCTAAATTCATCAACATTATTAACCAATACATCGTATGCATCCGTGTAATTGAATGGTTGTGCACCTTCTAATTGATATAAAGAATAACCATCCTTCAAACTGGCACAATAATCAACGTGTTCGTCTTTTTGTACAACCCAGACAAGTTCTTTGCATGGATGATTGAAATTTAATTTAATTTTATTGGAAGAAGAACCAACAGATTCATCACCAGTG
>Ga0233439_10000533_pt1 | contig 56298 bp, 57 predicted proteins | sample SI_123_September_6_FD_182713 | JGI IMG/M metagenome (GOLD analysis project Ga0233439, IMG submission 182713) | Seawater microbial communities from Saanich Inlet, British Columbia, Canada - SI_123_September2016_100_MG | ecosystem: Environmental > Aquatic > Marine > Inlet | place: Canada: British... | reverse complement strand
CGTGGTTGTTCAAAAACCATTTTCGACCGATTGCTGAATAAAAACACGGACCTTCTTTACCATTTTTCTCTGGAAATAGGGTTTTTCAGGGACGACTATATAGTAAAAGGCCCTAAAAACTCCGTCAGCTCAACGGGTGCTGACCTGTTGCCCCCACGGCGAGTGGTTGGTGGAATAAAAAGGGATTTTGTGGTAATCTTGTGCGCTTTGATATTCCCCCAAACCAAAATATTTATTGAGAGATAGTGATATGAAAATTGGAGTTCCAAAAGAAGTCCATGAAGGTGAAAAAAGGGTAGCAACAACCCCTGAAGTCATCGGTCATTTAAAAAAACTGGGTTTTGAAGTTATTGTAGAAGCGGGAGCCGGGGCCGGGGCCCATTTCTCTGACGCGGCTTACACAGAAGCCGGTGCCACAGTAGCTAGTAATGCTAAATCTGTCTGGAATGATAGCGATATTATTCTAAAAGTTCGCGGCCCTGAATTGAATGGACCGGAAATAGACCTTCTCAAAGAAGGCCAGATATTGATTTCCTTTCTCTGGCCAGCACAGAACCCCGACCTATTAAAAAAATTAGCAGATAAAAAAGTCACCGCCATGGCAATGGATATGGTACCGCGTATTTCAAGGGCACAGAAAATGGATGCCCTAAGTTCTATGGCAAATATCGCAGGCTACCGCGCAGTGGTTGAAGCTGCACAAAACTTCGGACGGTTTTTTACCGGCCAGATCACTGCTGCCGGAAAAGTACCCCCCGCCAAGGTGATGGTCATTGGTGCCGGGGTTGCCGGTCTTGCCGCAATTGGTGCCGCAAAGAGTATGGGTGCCATTGTAAGAGCATTCGATACCCGACCTGAAGTAAAAGAACAGGTGGAAAGTATGAATGCGGAATTCCTGGAACTCGAATTTGAAGAAGAAGGTTCTGGCACCGGCGGCTATGCAAAAGTGATGAGTAAAGAATTCATCGAAGCGGAAATGGCACTCTTTGCCGAACAGGCCAAAGAAGTGGACATCATCATCACGACCGCATTGATTCCCGGAAAACCAGCTCCAGAATTGATTAAGGCAGAGATGGTTGAATCCATGAAAGACGGCAGTGTCGTTGTCGACCTGGCAGCAGAACAAGGCGGAAACTGCAAACTTTCTGAAGCAGGAAAAATCGTCAAAGCACATGGGGTTTCCATTATTGGTTACACCGACTTGCCGAGTCGCATGGCAGCTCAGGCCAGCCAATTATATGGGACGAACTTGCGCCATCTTTTGACAGACATGTGTAAGGAAAAAGACGGTAACGCAAAAGTCGATTTTGATGACGAGGTGGTTCGCGGAGCTACATCAGTTAAAGCAGGGGAAATTACTTTTCCTCCACCCGCTCCAAAACTCTCAGCAGCACCTGCCAAACCGGCAGAGAAACCTGCAGAAGTAAAACCGGTCGAAGAAGAATCTTCGGCGATGGGTCCATTGATTACCTTTGGTGTGGGTGCTTTGGGACTGTTTGGTCTGGGCTCTGTTGCACCGGCTTCGTTCATGGCGCACTTCACAGTTTTCGTGCTGGCCTGCTTCGTCGGCTACATGGTTATCTGGAACGTTTCTGCCGCGTTGCATACTCCCCTTATGAGTGTGACCAACGCAATCAGCAGTATCATTGTCATTGGTGCCATTTTACAGATCAGTTCGGGAGAAAAGGCGATCATGTGGGTAGCGGGTTTCGCAATACTGATTACATCTATTAATATCGTAGGCGGATTCGCGGTAACGCGCCGCATGCTTGAAATGTTTCGCAAATAGGAGGCGAGAAGATGAGTGAAGGAATCATAACCGCCTCTTATGTCGGGGCAACAATACTTTTTATTTTAGCATTGGGTGGACTGAGCAATCAGGAAACCGCAAGGCGCGGTAACCTTTATGGAATGATCGGCATGGCTGTGGCGTTGATCGCTACTATATCCGGTGTAACAGGCAATATGAGCATTCTCATAGTCGGCCTGGTATTGGGTGGCACCATCGGTCTGGTTCTGGCAAAACGTGTGCAAATGACAGAAATGCCCGAGCTGGTCGCCATGCTTCACAGCCTTGTAGGGCTTGCGGCCGTATTGGTTGGATTCGCAAATTTCATGGATCCCGAACGATTAAGTCATTACAGCGGTATCGAGTTAACCATTCACGATGTGGAAACTTATTTAGGCATCCTCATCGGTGCAATAACCTTATCGGGTTCTGTCATTGCGTTTGGGAAACTGAGCGGAAAAATAGGCGGTAATCCAATGCTGCTACCAGCGCGGCATTTTCTTAATCTCGGTCTATTGATCGCTTCCATCTGGTTGTGTGCAGAATTTGTCGAACAATCGGCTGCAGGCGGCGGAACAATGCCTTTGCTGATTATGACCGGCATTGCATTGCTATTCGGAATTCATATGGTTATGGCAATTGGTGGAGCAGATATGCCGGTTGTTGTTTCCATGCTTAATAGTTATTCCGGCTGGGCGGCATCAGCAACCGGGTTCATGCTCAATAACGATCTCCTGATTGTTACTGGTGCGCTGGTGGGTAGTAGTGGTGCGATTCTGAGTTACATCATGTGTCGCGCAATGAACCGCAAGTTCATTGCCGTTATCGCAGGTGGATTTGGTACTACCAGCGGAGGTGGCGGTGGTGCTTCCGTTGAAGAGCAGGGAGAAGTCATCGCATTGCAGGCTCCAGAAGTCGCAGCTTTATTGAAAGAATCAAAAGAAGTCATGATCATTCCAGGTTATGGAATGGCCGTGGCGCAGGCTCAACATATCGTCAATGAAATAACGAAAACACTTCGCGCTAAAAAGATTAATGTGCGTTTCGGAATTCATCCGGTAGCAGGGCGAATGCCAGGGCATATGAACGTCTTGCTTGCAGAAGCCAAGGTGCCTTACGATATCGTTTTTGAAATGGATGAGATCAATGACGACTTCCCAAAAATCGATGTTTCCATCGTTATTGGCGCGAACGACATTGTTAATCCATCCGCACAAACCGATCCAGACAGTCCTATAGCCGGTATGCCGGTTATGGAATGTTGGAAAGGTGAAACAACTATTGTTTTGAAACGCGGAATGGCGACGGGTTATGCTGGCGTACAAAATCCACTGTTCTTTAAAGAGAATACACGGATGTTGTTCGGAGATGCCAAGAAGAGCCTGGACGAGGTTTTCAAAAACCTTTAAGCACGTTTTATCAAGCCTCGTCCATATCTTCGGAAATGGACGGGGCTTTTTTTATTTCAACGGCAGGCTAAATACCAGACGCCCTTTGCCTGACGAGATCAGCATCTGGTTGTGCGCGTAGTCAAACGAAATTCCCGAAGGATCAAGTATGTTCTGCCGCACAATTTCCTGAAACGAAAAATTACGGATTCGATAAACCTTGCCCGCCCCCCTATCTGAAACCAAAAGGTTTCCCTGCCGATCCCAATCGACTCCATATAAACTTTTAAATTTCCCATTCACAAGGGAAGTGATTCCCCCTTCCATACTCACACTTAAAATACGGTGTCGACTGAGAACGATAAGCCTGTTTCTTGGCATATCAAAAGCAATCCCTGTAGGAAAACCCAGATTGGGGCTTCTCGCCAATATAGAAACGTTAAATGCGTTGCGCGTATCAATTTTATAAATTGCGTTTCTTGGGCCATCGCTGACAAACAATTGCCCCTCATTTCCAAACACCAAATCTTGTAAAGAGTTTCCAGCAATACCTAATAGATCAATAATGCCTAAAGATGCTCCGGTGGTTTTATTAAAACGATAAATTGATTTGCCATCGGCAACATAAAGTTGGTCGCCGGAAATGGCTAATCCTTTTGGAGCGTTTAAGACAATCCCGTTTTTACCACCTTCTAAAAAAATGGCGCGCTTGCCGGTGGCGTCCACTTTCCAGATGAACCCGGTTGTTTGCGTGTGTCCAGAAATATAATAGACTCCGGTTGCAGGATCGACGATCACGCTTTCCGGATTTTGCAGTCCACCTACTTTAAAAGCAGAGGCATTCTGCGAAACAAGGATAAGCAGGAAGATAATTAATAGTTCTGTTAGAATCTTTTTCATAGAGGAGTAATAAAAATATTTTATGTGTATGTGTTTTGAAATTAGGAAGTTACGTATTTTCAAATCACCCTCACCCCAGCCCTCTCCCCTGGAGGGAGAAGGTTAGGATGAGGGGGCTAAATAAGAATTTCACCTTATTATTTATTTACACAGTCTTAAGGTTAGCATGCCAAAACCAGCCAACAAAAAAGAAATTTATTTAGGAATGGCGTTGATCGGTACAACGGGAATCCTGATCGGGCTGGTGATGGACAGTCCCTTACTGATGGCAATAGCCGGATTTTTAGGGATGGTGGTCGGTGGCTTTGTCGGCTGGATCGGCGGAAGACGTTTTATGGTGATTATTTGTCTGGGTGTATTGATTGGAGCTTACCTGGGATATCGAACCGGCGACCGCGATATATTGATTATAGCGGCAGGCACCGGCGGCGCCATTGCAGGATTCATGGGCGCACAAATCGAATCGTTTTTTAACCGCAACTAAAATTTCTCCCAAACCTGAAATTTTATGTCGAAATTTTATAAAACACCGGTTATCCTTAAATAACAATAAATAGTCCTAGGAAATATCAGCAGCAAGGAAAGCTTGTAAATTTGAGGTTTGGAGCTCTAGTTCATGGCCACAGATATCATCGACCACAAACAGTTGGAAGAAAGGCAGCGCCAAAGCGAGATCATTGTATCCAGCACCACTGGCATCCTTGCCTTGCTGGACAAAAATTATACCTACGTCACTGTTAATCCCGCATATCTAAGGATAGTGAAGAAAAAATATGATCAGGTAATTGGGAAAAAAGCGATCCAAATATTTGGAGAAGCATTTTTCAATAAGGTGATTAAACCGAATGGCGACCTTTGTTTAACGGGCGAAGAAGTTCACTTTGAAGAGTGGTTTGATTTTCCTGCTACAGGAAAAAGGTATATGGAAATTAACTACTATCCTCATTTCGGAGTTGATAATGAGATCAAAGGATTCGTAGTAAGCGGAAGGGATATCACCGACCGCAAGCAAGCAGAAGAGGAGTTGGAAAGATACAGAAACCAGCTTGAAGAACTGGTTGAGGAGCGGACTCAACAATTAGAATTATCACAGAGACAGTTACTGCATTCTGAGAAACTTGCATCACTCGGAAAACTTACAGGGGCACTATCCCATGAGTTCAATAACCCACTTCAAGGGCTTAGAAATATTCTGGATATTTTAAGTAGCTCGATTCCTATTAATAAGGATGCAAAACTGGATAAACTGGCAAAAATAGGAATATCAGAATGTGATCGGATGGCAAGGATGATTTTCGGTCTTAGAAGTTTTAATAAACCCTCGACCGGCCAAATTTCCCCTGTTTGTATTAATAAATGCCTGGAAGAAGTGCTTATCCTGCAAAATAAATTGTTTGAAGAAAAAAATATACAAGTTAATACAAGTTTTTCTGACAATCTTCCCTTGGCTGACGCTGTGGAAGACCAAATCAAACAAGTTTTGTTAAATATTATTCAAAATTGCACAGATTCCATATCTGGTGTAGGTCAGATAACATTGACCACAGAGGCACAGGATTCCAGCATAATCATAAAATTTGAAGATACAGGATGTGGGATTTTTGAAGGTGATAAAAAGTATCTATTTGAACCGTTTTTTTCCACTAAGGTTGCAGAGCAGGGCACAGGGCTAGGTCTTTCAATTAGCTATGGCATAATCCGGGATCACGGTGGAGAAATAAAAGTTGCAAGTGAACTGAATAAAGGTACGACCGTTGTGATTTGCCTACCTATCAAAGGAGAAACAAATAAAGCGGATTCAACCCTTTCTTAACCAATAGGATAAAGCATGAAGAACAAAAGTATTCTAGTCGTCGATGACGAAGAAAGTATTCTCTTAAGCCTTGAGCATCAGTTGAGTCAACAAGGATTTGATGTTGACACAGCAGAAAGCGGGGAGGAGGCCATTAAAAAATTAGATGCAAACTCTTCCTATGATTTAGTTATTACTGATTTAAGAATGTATGGGGAAACCGGGGTGGATGTCATGATAAAGGCTCAGGAAACCAATGCTAATACTTCTGTGCTGATTATTACTGGGTTTGGTAGTGAATCACCCTTGTTTAAGGACGCTATGGCGCTAAAACCTTGCGGACATGCGTTCAAACCATTTTCCAAAGAAGAACTCCTGAAAAAAGTAAGGACCTGCCTGGAGGATACCAATTAATATAATTGCCCCTTAAGGTCAGTTATCTCAAACTAGGTTGGTCGGACCAAATGTAATTGACGCGGCCGAAGTCGAACATGATGTTCTGATCCCATAGTTTCCCCACATCTTTTACAATCTGATTGTATTTCCACACTTCTTTATTCTGGGTCTTGTTTTTACTATCCGGTTCTCCCAGAGCTTTCAAAATATCTTCTTTTCTTTTGTTCATGAATGTCGATTCAAATTCAATGACGGTATAAAGTTTTTTTTCAGCTTTAACCTGCGGAATTTCTTCAGAGGCAGCCTCAAGAAATTGGGGAGCAAGGAAAAGGAAAAATGCAAAAGAAGCAAGTATTGAAAATAATTTTTGAAAGGTCATAGAATTATTATGACCGAATTGGAGTTTTTTATCTAGGTATACATTTTGGCAACATATTTGCCGTAGCCGTTGTATGGAAGAGTTGCTCGAATGGCTCCGGTTCCGATCATCTTTTCGCGGTTCTGCGGCCAGCGCGGATGTGGGATGCGCGGGTCGACATTGGCGGTGAAATCATATTCGAGTCCTTGCAACGTCGTCCAGAAAGTTGCCGGTTTGTAATCGACGAGTTCGATTTTTACGATGGACTTTATACTTTTGAATCCATACTTCCACGGAACCGCCAGACGAATTGGAGCGCCATGTTGTTTTGACAAAGGGTGCCCGTATATTCCTGTTGCCAGAAATGTAATTTCATTCATGGCCTCCTCTAATGTCAAGGCTTCAGTGTAGGCCCAGGGCTCCCAAAAAGCCAGTTGCCCTTGCGCGGTGAAGGGTTGGTAGAAGGTTTCCATTTTGACGTGGGTTGCGGATGATTTTGGCTCCACGAGTTTTAATAGTTCTTTAAATGCAAACCCGGTCCACGGTACCGCCATCGCCCAGGCTTCGACGCAGCGAAGACGATACAACCTTTCTTCAATGGGCATGGATTTTAACAGGTCGTCAACATCGAATGCTTTTGGCTTATTGACCAATCCGCCGACCTCGACTTTCCAAGGTCGTGTGTTGAGTTTTTGGGCGTAATGGACCGGATCGATTTTATCCGCTCCGAATTCATAAAAATTATTATAAGTTCCAGAAATTTTTTCATCGGTCAACGGTCGGTCGAGTTCAAAATTTGTATTGCGTTTGGCGGGATAGAGTTTTTTTTCTGTTTCGTTCCATTCAATTTCAGGAAGAGTGCTCGGAACAGTAGAAGGACCGCATCCGTATAATGCTCCCACCGTAGCCAGAGAGGTCAAGGCGGTACCCTTAATAAACTCTCGGCGCCTCAGGTATACGGACTCAGGCGTTGCGAGGTTCTCGGAAATCTGCCAGTCTTTTTTTTGAATGAAGTTGACCATTCGATTTCTTAGGATTTAACCGGTGACCCAGTCATCGATCGCATTTAAATATTCAGGCAGTCCTTTTTGAATGGGCAGGGAAATAATTTCCGGCACATCATAACTGTGGTTTTGTTTCACCCAGTTTTCAAGCGCACCGTATTTTTGTTGTCGCGTTTTGGCGATCAACAAAATCTCATCATCGACATGGACCTTTCCTTCCCAAAAATATGTAGATTGAATGCCCGGGACGGTGTTGACGCAAAAGGCGAGTCTTTTTTCTACCATTCCTCGACTTAATTTTTCTGCTTCTTCTTTTGATCCCGCCGTAATAAAGATGACGCAATGCTCATCCATACGAACCTCCTTCGTCAAAGCACAAATTTTAACAAATAAAACCCTAACACGAGCAAAACGAAAAATACGATGCTGAACAAATTGAAGTACTTTTCTATAAGTGCCTTAATGGGAGGGCCGAATTTATAAATTAGAAATCCCACCAGAAAAAACCGAGCTGAGCGACTGATAGCCGATGCCATGATAAATGTGGGCAAATCTATTTTAAATGTACCTGCGGCAAGAGTGAAAATTTTATAGGGCAAAGGAGTGAAACCAGCAGCGGCCACTGCCCACCCTTGATGCTCGTTGTAGAGTCCTCCAATTTTGTCGAAGGTTTCCTGCAAATGATAAAAGTCTACGATTCGCTGACCCACAATATCCATAAACTGGTATCCAATAAAATAACCAAACACACCCCCCAACACTGAGGCTATCGAACAAAATAATGAGAACCTCATCCACAAGGCAGGTACGGCAACGGTCATGGCTATTAATAAAATATCCGGCGGTATCGGGAAAAATGACGACTCAACAAAAGAAATAATACAAAGGGCAGGTAAGGCATAAGGCGTTGCTGCCCAGTGCAGCACCCAATCGTAGGCAGATCTGAATAATTTCATGTAAGGATATTTTTAAAAGGATTAAAGAAGATTTAAAGGATCAACATCGACGGTTATTTTTATTTTTTCACGAACCTTGGTTTCATTTAGCTGAGAACATTTTAGCAAAATGTTTTGCAATTGTTTCATATTTCCTCCACGCAATATCAGGTGCCAACGAAATTTATTTTGTATTCGATAAAGCGCCGCCTTGGAAGGTCCGATTAATTCCACCGATTTTTCTCTGGATACCAATCGCGAAAGTGACTGCCTGAGCCTACCCACAGCATTTTGCCCTTGAACCTCATTTTCACAAACGACTTCAAAGGCTATCAGCCTTGTGTAAGGAGGATAGTTCAACCGTTTTCTGAGCTTCAGTTCTTTATCGTGGAAGGCGTTAACATCATGTTCCATCACATACTCAAACATATAATGCTCGGGATTATTGGTTTGGATGATAACTTTCCCCGGAACTTTGCCACGCCCTGCTCTACCTGCTACTTGCGTCATCAACTGGAATGCCCGCTCGCAGGAACGGAAATCTGGAATATTCAATGCAACGTCAGCAGCTACCACGCCCACCAGTGTGACATTGGGAAAGTCATGGCCCTTGGTGATCATTTGCGTTCCAATGAGAATATCTATTTCCCCTGAGTGCATTTTTCGATGCATTGTGGCGAAGGCAGATTTTCCCTGTGTAGTATCTCTATCCAGACGACTGATTTTTGCTTTGGGAAAAAGCTTGAGTGTTTCTTCTTCCAACTTCTGAGTACCGTATCCACTAAAACGTATTACCTCGCCCTGACACTCAACGCAATGCCCTGGCATTCGGGCTGAAAAATTGCAGTAATGACAGAGCAATCGGTCCTCATTTCCATGAAACGTCATAGTGACGCTGCAGTGGTTGCATTCCACGACGTAACCACAATCCGGACAAAAAACAAATCGGGCAGTTCCACGCCGATTCAAGAAGAGAAAAATTTGTTCTTTTCTGGAAAGCCGGTCACGTATGGCGGCTATGAGCTGCCCAGATAAAAGGGAAAAGTTTTTAAACTCTTTTCGCTCTTTTCTCATGTCTAACAAACTGACCATTGGCAGCATACGTTCACCCACCCGTTTCTCAAGTGTGAGGTATTTATATTTGTCTAGCTGGGTGTTGTGAATCGATTCCAACGAAGGAGTCGCCGAGCCAAGAAGAACCACGGCATTTTTTGAGCGCGCGCGCATTACGGCTGTATCGCGCGCATGATAACGCGGTGTTGAATCTTGCTTGTAAGAACCATCGTGCTCTTCGTCAATCACGATTATTCCGAGATTGTTAAATGGAGCGAAAACAGCCGATCTGGCTCCCACGGCGATGGACACTTGCTTGTCGTATATTTTTTTCCACTCGATGAAGCGCTCCTTTTGCGAAAGCCCACTATGAAGAATGGCCACCCTATCCCCAAATCGTTGCCGAAACCGCTCCACTGTTTGCGGTGTCAGAGAGATTTCGGGAACCATCATGATCGCTGTTTTGCCTTGTTCCAGAACTTGTTGAATACAACGAATATAAAGTTCCGTTTTCCCACTACCCGTCACCCCGTGCAGGAGAAAAGGTTGGAATTTTGAATTTTTAATGGCCTCGCTGAGCACGGAAAAAACTTTTTTCTGTTCAGGTGTGAATTTTAAAGAAGGACCGATTGGCTGATTCGATATGTCGACTTGGCTGGCTCTTTCACTTTTTCTGGTGAAAATTTCAATCAATTCTTTTTCCTTTAAACTTTTAAGTGCGGCAGCACTCCCCTTCACTTGTTTTTCAAGATCCGTTGTGCTGATTTCCCCTTTTTCCAGTTGCTCATAAACAAGTTTTTGTTTAGGGCTGCGTTTAAGCAACAGTTCCAATTTCCCAGGCTTTGGCAAATTTCGCACAAGGCGAACAGTCTTTATGAATTGGTAACCGACTTTACTTTTATGAATCGTTTCATTAGAGGTGAGCATTCCTTCTTGCTTTAAATGTGCCAGGGAATAGGCGCTAAATTTTTTCCCTATCCCTTTTTGGCATTGCTTTAAAGTTGCCTTAGGCTTTTCTTTTATAAAGTGCAAAAGGATAGTTGCTGACTTGGAAAGAGAACCTTTACTTAAAGCTTCTGTTCCTGCTTCTGTAAGAGCAAACTCTTCGCGGCTTTCATCATCGATTCCGGCAGGGAGGGCCGCACGAATTGCCTCGCCCCAGGAGCATTGGTAATAGCTGCCCAGCCACTTTGTCAAAGCCAGAATTTCTTCATCCACTATCGGTTTGGTGTCAGGCAAATCGCTGATGGTTTTCAACTGAATATCCTTATCCCATTTAGAAGTCAGGTTGACCACATAACCGGTAATGCGACGCCTTCCGAAAGGAACGAACACCCGCATACCAATCTGGACCTTCCCTAAATATTGGGAGGGGATTTTGTAAGTAAAAACCTCTTTTATTGGCATGTTAAATGCCACTTCAGCAAAGGGTTTTTCGGGAGGAAGGTTCACGTTAATGATTTTAACCAGAGATTAAGAATATTTTGGAAAGAGCCATTTTTCAAGATTGTACCATCCACCAAGTGTGGGGCCAATGACCAAGAATCTTTTACATATTATGACCTGTTTGCATTGAATAAAGCTGGTAAATATTACCTGAGCAGGTTCTCCGCCACTAGGCGTGGGGCCAATGACCAAGAGTCTTTTGCATATTGTGACCTGTTTGCATTGAATAAAACTGGTAAATATTACCTGAGCAGGTTCTCCGCTTGACTCTTTATTCGTTTTCCTCTAACCTCGTTTCCTTCGGTTATTATTTCAGCTAATTTTTGTTTTTTTGAGGTGAAGAGTATGAAAGTAGGAGATAAGATCAAATTTGATTTTGCGGGAAAGAAAAAAGAAGGCACGGTTAGCAAGCTGTATGACAATAGCGTTTATTTGAAAGTCGACTTTGATAAGGATAAGCAGAAAACCGTAAAGCGTAAGCTGAGCCAAGTCGATGGCGGAAAATCCAAGAAAAAATAACTCCCTAACGGGAGAGGTAACAGAGTGTAGCAAGAGGCTTGGCTCTCGCCATTTTTTTCAAATCCATCCCGCTGAGGCAAATGCCAGCCAAGTGTTCACCCAGTGTATTTGAGGCATGGGGAGGTCACGACGATGGCGCCTATACAACAACCCGCTGTGTATAAACATGATATGCCTTGCCTCTTCCTGGACAATCGGTTCCATCACTTCATTAATATTCGCACTCTAAAAATAGTTTTTTATTTTGGCCTGTTTTTTGAGCGTTTCAATATAGTCTCGGGTAGCCTGAGAAACTTTCTTTTTCGCTAGAAACTTTTCGATTTTTGTTTTTTCCACATCGAAAGGACTGAGTCCGCCTGGTTTTTTATCGGTGACTTTAAGAACGTGGAAACCGTGCCCAGTGCGAAAAATATCACTTACCTCACCAACTTCCATTTTAAAGGCGCGAGAACTGAAAGCCGGCAGCATCTGCTTTTGTGTGAAAAACCCTAAATCCCCTCCCTTGGATGCCAGACTGTCTTGCGAATGCTGCTGAGCCATAGCGCCGAAGTCCGAACCGTTTTTCACTTGATCCAGGATGGATTCAAACTTTTTGAGGACGGCTTGCTCCCCGGCTTTTCCCTTTGATGGGTTGAACTTCAGAAGCATGATGCTGGCGCGTACTTTTTCCTGACTATCAAATTTGCTTTTATTTTTATCATAGTAAGCGCGGGAGTCTTTCTCGTCGATTTTTATTTTTGGCTCAATTTCCTTTTTAATTATCTGATCCATAAACATATCAATTTTCAGTTCCTGCTGATACTCATCAACCGTCATGCCTCGGTCAGCAAGGCGGTGCTCGAAGATGGAATCCGACTTGAACTTCGCTTTTACCTCCGCAAGCCTGGCAGATAACATTTTTTCGGTAACTTTTACTCCCATTTCTTTTGCTTTGAGCACAAGCAAGGTTCGGCCTATTTCATCATCGATGAGTGTTTTAGCAGCCGATTTTTCCTGATCGGCAGTAAGAGGCATTCCGCGCTTTTTGTATTGGGCCGCCGCTTTCTTAAGCTCACGTAATATTACGTCTCCTTTAATATCCTGACCATTTACCTTCGCTACGACTTTGGGTAACTTAATTTTAAGTTCATCGTGTTTGTGGCCTGAATGAGCCCAGCCTAAAGAGGGACCAAAGAAAATACTGAATATAAAAACAAAATTTAAAGGAATGAACCTTTTCATTGAGGTTCCTTTCTGCAAAAGAAGGGATGCGATTTAAGGGTGCTTTTAAAATTTAAATTAATCATTCATAAGGACGATGTCAATCGAATTATTTAAGCCTGCCTTGATACAATATTTCTAATGCAAAGAAAGGTGTAAATAATATTAGCGGGTCATTCGAGAAGGGGGTTTATGGAACAGGGAGCACGGTTCTAAAGCCATAAATCTCGTTTTTAATATATGGAAAATTTCGGGCTCGTTTTACTACCTTGACACCCTCGATGCTGTTCACCCACGAACCTCCTCTAAGCACCTTCATTTTCGAGGGGCCTTGAGGGCCTTCGGGGTTTATCTCTGGGCTGGATCGGTAGTATTTTTCATCATACCAGTCGAGGCACCATTCCCATACATTGCCGGCAGTATTATATAACCCAAAAGGACTCACACCCGAGTGATAATAATTAACGGGAGCGGTATGGGCATAGTTATCGTTTTCGCCAAAAATATTCACGAAAAAAAAGAAAAAACCTTTATCAAATTTTCTTCCCCAGGGCCATAAGCGACCATCATTGCCGCGTGCGGCCTTTTCCCATTCAGCTTCTGTGGGCAGGCGGTGACCTTTCCATTTTGCATAAGACATGGCATCGTGCCAGCTCACTCCTACTACCGGTTGTTCTGGATCATTAAAACGGGGATCATCCCAAAAAATCGGTGCGGGTTGCCCGGTGGCATCCATAAATGCTTGATAGGCCTGATTACTGACTTCATACTTATCAATATAAAAGCCGGAGGTATACACGAAATGCATGGGTTTTTCATCGTCATTCCCCGACGAAGTCCCCATTTGAAAATAACCTTCGGGAACAAATACCATTCCCGGCGGAATTTTTTCCTGGGCCTGTGCAGAGGAAAGTAATGAAAAAACTGCAAAAAAAAGAAGAGGTAAAAATTTTGAAGATCCCATACAGGTATTACCTGAAGGAAGGCGCATTACAATTTAAAAAAGCTGATATGGGTTACAAGATCACGTTTGGTTTCAGGCGCAAGTTCTTCGTGAGCATCCAGATTCTCTATATTGATCCACTTGTAATGTCCGTTCCAGCAATTGAGTGTTACAACGGAATTGCCATACCAATCCATCGTATTGTTTAAGAAGATGGGTCCCTGGCATTTTTGGCAACGACCATGGATCTCGTGAATGTTTTGATTCTTGCTCATTAGTTTAGCCCGAATTAAAGGAGACGCTCCTACGTTTCCTTTTAGTTATCCTATCTTTAAATTAAAGAATAATCGACAAGTTTGCGCAAGTAAATTTCGAGATTCGACGTATTTAAAAACGCCTAAAACCTTTGTTTTGTCAAGGCCTTTCTGCGGCGAACCGCCGCTGGCAATAGACCAATCCCCTTAAAGCGAGATCATTGCATACCCCCGAGATCACCCCTGACGGGGCACGAAAGCTTTGGTAAATTATCACGCCTTCGATTTCACTCAGGATGACATCTCAAAAACTGTCGTAAAAAGCCTGACGGTTTGAATTGGCTTCACGGGCTCAGACCTATAGGCCACGCCGAGTAGGGCTCCCTAACGGGAGAGAAAATGTTGGCAAACCTATCGTAAAAGGCTTTAAGACTTTTATTGGCTTGGCGAGTATTGCCCCTTTGCCTCCCCTGCCAAGGGGTAGCGGGTTTTTTTAAGGAGAATTTTAAGTTCGTCCAGAGGAAGTCCAATGATATTAGTTTTTGAACCGGAAAAAGATCGCACCATAAAACTTCCTTTACCTTGAATGGCATAAGCTCCCGCCTTATCCATCGGTTCTCCCGTGGCGATATAGTCTTTAATTTCCTGATCGGTCAGGGGCCTGATTTTTACTTTGGAAATTACCGGCTTGTCGAGAGATCTTTCGGGTCCCACCACGCATATTCCTGTGATGACAAGATGCTCTCGGCCGCTCAACCTTTTGAGAATTCGTTCAGCATCTTTTTCGTCTTCAGGTTTGCCGAAAATTTCATGATCCAAAGTTACCAGCGTGTCGGCACCAATAACCCAACAGTCTGGGAAATTCGGTGCAATATGCTCTGCCTTGGCACGAGCGATATTTCGGGCATTATCTTCAGGGCGCAACCCGGGGTCCAGAACTTCTTCAATGGAACTCGGAGCCACTTCAAATTGTGGGTATAGCTCTTTTAAGAGTTCTATTCGTCGCGGTGATTGTGAAGCCAAAACTAATTTTGAATTGTCAGCATTCATAGACCTGTCAACATACCCTAAACCCAACCTCTCAGCAAGCCCCCCGCTTGCGCGGGAAGCCAAATGAAGTGCCTGAGTGATGGTTGTGGCGAGCAAGGAGTATGAACTGCCTTAAAGCCTTTGCCAGTTGCCTCCCGCGCAAGCGGGTGGAAATTGCGGGATAAATCCTATATATTTACTTCTTTCATTTTTAAATTTTGGGGGGGGGAAGCATGGCGGGAGCTACGCATCAGATACAAATTCGTCATATCTTGGTAGACAAAAAAGAAGTGGCGGACCTTTTAAAAGAAACCGTTGAAAGCCTGCCTAATGAAACGGCGCGTGTTCAAATGTTAATGAAACTGGCAGGGAAATACAGCATTTGCTCAGCCTCTAAAGATGATGGAGGAAACCTGGGCTGGTTAGAAGTGGGCTGGAATAAGAGTGACCCCAGACAACCTCGCGGCGGTTTCAAAACATTAAGCAACGAAGAACTCAATGACTTTTTAATGGATGGAGTGGCAGATATGTCCATCAATAAAGGGATGGTCTTTGGTCCCGTTGAAACCTATGAAGGATTCCACATTGGGATTATTTGTCAGGAAGTCAAACTGAATCGGATTCTTTAGCAGTAAGTTGTTCTACCTCATCATCAATGAAGTTATAGGCAAAGCATCCACTTGTGCATCGAACCATATAATGGGGACAAGACCTGCAAGGTTCTTTAGCTTTGGTTTTGTCAAACACGGTGTTTAAAAACTTGGACCCCATTTTTGCCATCGCGATGGAATTCATTTCCTTGAAATCTGAAACGTTGCCAAGCTTTAGATTGTGGAATGGGAAACAGTTGAAACAATCGCCTTTCGAGTCAATATCCATCGGGCTGCCATCCGCGCAGCCAAAGTAATAATCGTTGTTCTTCCATTCCTCTGTCGGTGGCAGTTGTTTGTTGCCATGAAAGAAAAATCGATCCGTAAGGGAATACTGATCTTCCTCAATGTCATCCAGAAAACAGGGAGGAAACGAACAGTCAAACCTAAAACACATTTGCGGAAATCGTTGCAGAATTTTTAACATCTGCCGGCCTACTTTTGGGTAATCGCGAATCGGAAGATATATATTCGATTCGCCACCTATAATTGGGAACGCTGGGCTGACTCGAATTTTATATAGCTTGTCTTTGGGAAGCCCAACCTTCTGGTAGATGGCATCGATTTCTTCGCATTGCCTTTCCAGATCCTGATCTTTCGAATACAGGTTGAGGCTGAAAGTGACACTGTAACCGTTTGTGCGGAGCATTTTTTCCGCGACCTCTTTGCAACGTTCGTGATTTTTTTCTGAGATATTTTCCAGAGTCTGCCAGTTTAAAAGAATAGCGAAAACTACATTTTTAGTTCTGGCTCCACTTGGACCCGCCATTTCTAGCATTAGATCCAAAACTCTATCTGGCATCAGACCATTGGTAAAGATACTTAGATGCGAGTAGGGAAGAATATCTTTATAAGTATTTCGGAAGATATCATTGAACTTGGGATGCAAAGTGGGTTCGCCACCCATAAAGTTAATGATGGGAGTATTCTTGATTTTTGGAAGGAACTCGTCCAGAAAATAATCGTATTCCATGGACTTTCCCGGTGTTTTCACCGTCTCTTCCATGTATTCATCTGCGAAACAGTAATTGCAGGTTAAGTTGCAATAACTGTTCAATATTATGTTCAAGGTTTTCCTCCCGAAGGCATTTTAAGTAAAAAAGTAAGGTGACAAATCCCCGCGAAGGGAGAGCTTTGCACATGTCTTTATAACAAGAAGACGAGATGCTTCGACATACCCGTTCCGGGCATGAAAACAGGGGTGAAACACCACAAGCGCAGCATGATGATGCCGGGGTTTAGGGTGTCATCCTGAGTTCATCGAAGGATCTCGGTGCCATGCAAAACCAGACTATTTCCGCGCTAATTGGTTTAATAACTATGATACCACAGAGGTCTCTATTTTTTTCAGGGATCGAACTTTTTCTTCCGACGCAAAATCTGCGAGGTGCCTGCCTGTACTACCAATCCCAACTCACAAGGATGTGTGCGAACAACATTAACAAAGGCCTGAATGGCGTTATCTTTGGCATCTGTTTCATCCTCTGCTTCGCAAGCATATTCCCAGGTGGAGTTCAGTGTAGGAATTTTTTCTAACCCATGTTCCTCGAGCCTTCCACTGACTTCGACCAGCACATCTTCGTTAAGCCCTTTAAACTCTGCCGCAACAAGTACTTTATACTGCAAGGAACTCCCTCCTTATTGAAGTTAAAAATAATTGTAAAGCCTAGTGTATAATAAGCCGTCCAGAACGTGTAGTGTTTTAAAATCGGGTCTGGGCCAAATTCCCTGACTTCCATTTATGGGGCCCTTCGCCCCGGCTGGAGCAACTCCATTTGTCTTCCTTTCAGCGGTTCATATCAAATATCTCCTGGAACGTCCTCGGTAAGGTTTGTGTTCAGGTGCTTCTTTTTGGAGTATCGGTTCTTTTAGCCCGGTATCTGGGTAAAGAACGATTGGGTGTTTACGCGACCCTTCTGGTGGTCCCCACATTTGTTCGGCTGCTCAATCAATTTGGATTAGAAACTCTTATAAACAAAAAAATCCCCGAACTGAATGTTCTCGATCCAAGTGGAAAGCAAGCTCGCTACCTTGTGCAAAGGCTTTTGGCAATTCGGGGGGGCACTTCTCTTTTATTCGGCGCTTTGCTTTATGTCGGTCTTCCTTTCTATATGGATTTTATGGGCACTCCGCATTTGATGGAGTACCGCCTTGTTCTCATTCTTTATTTTTTGATTATTTCTTTCAATTCACTTTTAAGCACCCTGTTTATGACGCGGTTGCAGTACAAAACCGTTTCTATGACTGAAACCGGCTGTGCCTTTTTAAACCTGGCTCTTCTTGCCGGATTCATTGTTCTGGACTATGGAATTTATGGAGTGCTCTATGCTTATATAATTTCCACCGGCATCAACATCCTTATATATATGAGTCTGGTAAGCTCTGATTTGAAAGGCCCCACCGAAACGCCAGATTTAAAGGAATTGCCTTCCCTGGCCTGGGCCTCTTACATGCTTACGGTTTTTAGTTTTGGTCTGGTTACCCAAAGCGATGTCATGTTGATGAATTATTTTCAGGTGGCGCAGGAGCGAATCGGTTTTTACCATCTGGCCACTGGGCTTGGCGGTATGCTGGCCTTTGTGATGATGGGAGTCGGGCCTATGGCCTTCTCTATTCTTTCTGAAAACTATGCACGCAACTCTGCAGATGGAATGAGTAAAATATGGTGTCAGATAGTTGGGTTTGCAAGTTTCCTTACAGTTCCTATTTTTGTTTTTGCTTTTTTCAACGCGGAACCGTTGATTCAAATGGTTTATGGTGAGCAATTTAAGGAAGCCGGAGCAGCCCTGTCTTTCTATATTATCTTTGTGGGTGTCGCCACCATATTGGGAATCGACTTTGTAACATCGACCCTGTTTATATTGGAGCGAAGGGATACCGTTATTTGGTCCAATGTGGAAGGCAGCTTGCTCAACATTTCCCTGAATCTGATTTTAATTCCACTGTATCAGGAAATGGGCGCGTTGGCTGCGACGGGGACCTCTATGATTTACATGGTGCTGAGACAGCTTTTTATTATTCAAAAACAAATGGATTTGACACCTGTAATTCCTGTATTGGGTAAGTGCTTGTTCTTCTCATTTGCCGCAGTAGTGCCAGCACAAGTAGCCGCTTTAATGTTATGGAACAATATCTTTTTTAGTGCCTTGGTCTTTTTACTGGCATTCGTAATACTATTAGCAATTTTGAAGCCCTTTTCCCATGAGCAGTTAGAGGTGTTGCAAGGCATTCACCCTGAATTGCCAGTCTGGCTCAGAGGTTTCGCAAAGGTTTAGATAACTGAAAATTTCCCGTTAAGAGGTTATGAGGTTAATTAATTTGAGTCATTCGGAATGAAAAATAAAAACATTAAATTTTGTGGAAAGCTCATTGGTTCAGGGCAACCGGCTTTTATCGTTGCGGAAATAGGATTCAACCACAACGGAGATGTTGAACTCGCTAAAAAAATGATTGAATCCGCCGCACTAAATGGTGCCGATGCGGTCAAGCTGCAAACTTTTCTTGCCAAAGAAATGATTTCTAATAGTTTGCTGGCCGATGATCCTGATAATCCTGGCAATGAAATTCCATTCTATGAATTTTTCCAAAGATATGAGCTGTCTCGCTCCGATTATGAAATTTTATTTGCCTACGCAAAATCTATAAATATCCCCCTGTTCTCCACCCCTTTCGATGAAGCCTCCCTAGAGATGCTGGTAGACTTGGGGATGCCTGCTGTAAAAATAGCTTCCCCCGATCTCACTTTCATTCCCTTTCTAGAAAAAGTTGCTGAAACCGGCCTTCCAGTGGTGCTTTCAACGGGAATGGGAAATGAAGAAGAAATTTCTCAGGCACTCAAAGTTTTAGAACCAAAGTGTTCAGTAATACTTCTGCATTGTGTGTCTAACTATCCATCACAATATAAAGAGATGAATCTTAAATGCATGGAAACAATGCAATCAAAGTTTAAGGTTCCGGTGGGGTTATCTGACCATACGATGGATAATTTATCTGCTGTGGTTGCAGCTTCTTTAGGAGCTGTCCTCATCGAAAAACATTTTACAGTGGATCGCAAACTTCCCGGAGTCGACCAATCGATTTCCATGCAGCCGCAAGAACTGAAGGAACTAAAAGCTCAATTGGTAAATGTAAGCCAAATACTGGGTGAAGATAAAAAACAAATCCAACCTTCCGAAATGCCTGTTAAGCAATCTGCTCGCCGAAGTCTGGTTGCCAGGGTTGATATTGCCGCAGGCACAATTCTGACCTCGGAGATATTATCCTGCAAACGCCCAGGCACAGGCATCTCCCCCGCAGAATTAAATGCTGTTATCGGAAAGCCCTGCAAAATTGATATTCAAGCAGAACAGATAATCACCTGGGAAATGCTCAAGACTACGCCTTGAGGAAATGAGCCTATCGTAAAAGGCTTGGCGGTGGTTTTTTGCTGTATGGGTATCGACCTACTGCCTCCCACGCTAGTGGGCGCGCAGCCGGCAGAGACCTGCGGCTATACTGCCGAGAATGCAATGGGTGAGGGCAGAGATGGCTCCCGGTACCGTCGCCAATGCATAGTTTGAGAAGTTACTTCTTGCAAGTTCGGTGGCCAGTCCTGAGTTTTGCATTCCCACCTCGATGGAAATTGTTTGCGCATCCTGCTCTGGAAATTTAAGAGTGCGGGATAAAAAGTACCCTAACAAAAATCCGAAAAAATGTAGCAACACAACAGCAGCCAATAAAGGCGCGCCAATTTCAAGGATGGCATCTTTTTTAGCGGCGAGAATGAAATCGACAATGAAGACGATTGACAGTACGGCAAGAAAAGGTGTGTAGGACTCAATCCGTTTCACCATCGGGTTCATGTATCGATTTAATAATACACCCGCGATAATGGGTAAGATCACAACCTTTACGGTTTTCATCAATAAACCAAGTGTATCAACCTGCAAAGTCAATCCCGTGAGTTCCAAAGAGAGGGACTCTACCCATAGCGTTGTGAGTAGTGGAGTAAAAATAACAGCAAGCAAAGTGGAGACGGTCGTCAGGCTCACAGAAAGTGCCACATTAGTTTTCGCAATAAAACAAACGACATTAGATGCGGTGCCTCCCGGACAGCAGGCGACAAGAACGAGTCCGATTACGAAATCAATTGGCAGGTGAAACAATTTGGCAAGTGCATACCCTAAAAAGGGCATGATGGTGTATTGCAGCCCCACTCCCAACAATATAGATTTTGGAATTTTAAGAATACGGACGAAATCTTCGAAGCTCAGGGTCAAGCCCATGCTTAGCATGATGATTGCCAAGAAGTAAGGAATCCAGTTAGGCTGAAACCAAGTAGCAGTTTCTGGCTTCCACAATGCCAAGCCGGCACCTGTTAGCACCCAGACAGGAAACAGGTTGGCGAGCGTGACAAATAATTTTTCCAGAGAATTCACAGAGGATCAGGGTTTTTGCGCGATGATGCTGGAATAGGCTTCCCGGGCATCGTCATAATCCTGATAGCGAAGAACTCGCATACCCTTAAAAATATCCAGAAGCTCGTTGGTGTTGAGTGCCCATTTGGCATTGAACCTTCGGTATTTCAAGTAATCAATATTATAGGTCTCTACTAAAACCATACCCCCTGGCTTGAGTGCCTCGTAGAACTTTTTATAAAGTTTCCGATCCATAAAATAAGTACAAATGATTAGATCGTAACTGTTGGGTTCCAGTTCTACGTTTTCCAGATCTACAACTTTGGTTTGAATGGTAACGTTATTTTTAGCTGCGAGTGCGTGGGCTTTTTCTAAACCCTTTTCTGAAATATCGAGACCCGTAACATCGAAACCCTGGGTGGCTAGATAGACCCCGTTTCTACCCTCCCCCATTGCAACATCGAGAGTTTTTCCCTTGGAAAGGATGTCGACATTATTTACAAGAAAAGGAATTGGTTTTTCTCCGAAGAGATAAACTTCCGTATCATATTTCTTATTCCAGCGGTCTTTATCTTTGGGTTTTGCGTATACGCTTGAAACAAAAGCAAAAACAAACAATCCTGTCACAAATAAAACTTTTAGCAACTGGGTTCTACTATGAGATTTCATGAGATAAGCCTTTGGGGTAATTATTTTATTTTACCGAATCGGTTGTACCGGTTCAACCTGATTTCCCCGTTTACTTAGGTATGGCAAGTAGGTAGAATTATAAATGACCAAAAAATGAACTTTCAAACCCATACATTTTTTTTGGAGTAGAAAATGTTTCGTGAATCAAAATGGATCGCCGGAACCACAATAATTTTCCTGGCGTTATTTTTTTCTTCCAGCACTTTCGCCTTCGATAGAGGGAATCCTGTAGCAGAATCTGCGGATAAACGTTTTGCAAAGTTTGACAATGGAACCATCCTTGATAAAAAAACAAATTTGTTATGGATGGAAAATGACTATTGGCAATTAGAAGCCAAATGGGTCAACTGGTATACGGCCAAAGAATATGCGAAGAAAATGAATCATAAAAATTATGCCGGCAATCGGGACTGGCGAATGCCCACTGCAGAAGAAGCAGTGACTTTATATGACCGTCGAAAGAAAAATACAGATAAAGACGGCGATAAGATTTTCATTGATAGCATGTTCCCCAAGGGAGCTGGCTGGGGAACCTGGACCAGCGATGAAAAACGCAACAAAGCCATTGCCGTTTCTTACAAAGATGAAGGTGGGAAGGCCTATCAAGATAAAATATCCGGTGTCGACGCATTTTTGAGACTAGTAAGAAATGCGGCTCCCCCAGGAAAATAAGTAACTCTGGTTTAATTCCCGTGAACTTCAATGAGAAAAACCATTTTTTGTTTATGCCTTAGTGTCCTTTTTTGTTCATGGGACCCCGTGATGGCATTTCATAATAATATCTATCAACCGCGCGTCCCTCCTGAGTTCCTGGAAGAACTTCAGGATATGGACAATCCTTACCCCGCCACTCCTGATAGGATCGAATTTGGGAAAACAATTTATTACGGCAAAGGCCTGTGCGTTACCTGCCACAGTAATAATGGAAAAGGCGTAGAGCTTCCCGGGCATTCGCCCAGAGACTTTACCGATAAAAAATGGCAGGAAATCAGGACCGATGGAGAAATGATGTGGGTGCTAAGAAATGGCAGCCCCGGAACTGGAATGCCTGTTCGCATTGGCAAGGGAATTAATGAAGAAGAAGGTTGGAGCGTCATTCACTATATCCGGACTTTTGCAGATAAAAATTAATACACTTTTTAAAACAGAAAATGAAATCCACCCATCCTCTATTCGCAATTAAAAAAAATATCTTCTACACTTTACTTTTATTGGTGGTTTTTATACTAAGCATGGTTGCTGAAATTTGGGCAGGCCCAATGGGTCATGGGAGAAGACACAATTCCCGCGCCTTTCAAGGTCATCATGGCCAGGGCTTTTTGGGGGAAGGTATATGCCCACAAACTAGAAAGACCGTTCAGGCTCCGGCTAATATTTTTAGCCAGCAGAATCCCCTTGAGAAAAACCGAGAGGTTATCTATGCAGGCGAATCCTTGTTTCAAATCGAGGCGCAGCCGACGGCTTGCAAAATTTGTCACGGTGTTACTGGGAACGGATTCGGAATTATGGCGCAAGGATTGAACCCTCCTCCCAGAAACTTTACCTGCCGTTCAACCATGGAAACCATTTCAGACGGTCAGTTATTCTGGATCATTCGTAACGGTTCGCCTGGCACAGGAATGCCTGCCTTCAAAAATCTGAAGGATAAGGAAATCTGGCAGATTGTTCATTACCTAAGAATATTTTCTAAACAAAAACGCTAATGCCAAAGTGGGTCGCAATTTTCGGATTAACCGTTGGCTTATTATTTCATTCAAGCCTGGCTGCCGAACAAGAATCAGAACTAACCAAAACCATTGACCCAAATTTTGTACCCGTAAAAATATATACGGTGGTTTCGGGAATCTGCCCTCAAAATAGAACTACCAAAACAGCTCCTGGCAGGTATCTGGATAAAACCAACCCACTTCCACCAACAAAAGAAAATATAGAAAGAGGCAAGAAACTTTTTACAGAAGATGCGAAGCCAACTGCCTGCAAGCTCTGTCACGGACATCGAGGAAACGGCAATGGAAGCCTTGCAAGAAGGATGGAACCGCCTCCGAGAAATTTCACTTGTGGAAAAGTGATGGATGATTTGCCGGATGGACAATTATTCTGGATCATACAAAATGGCTCAAAAGGTACAGCCATGCCGGCCCATAAATTTTCATTGAACAAGGAACAAATTTGGCAATTGATTCTTTATATAAGAAACTTTTTAGAAACTTAAGGAAATGGTAAATATCCCCATCTTAGGTTTGAAATTAAACCCGGAGTATTAATATGTTCAGATGGTCGACTTCTTTTATATTACTTGTCCTGTATTTATTTTTGTCCTCTTCAGTTTGGGCAGGAAACGATGGTTACGCTGAGAAGATCATTAACAGCCAATGCAAAAATTGTCATCGTTTTGAAGGGGAGCCCAAATCAAAATTTGAACTCAAAGCTCCCGATCTAATGTGGGGAGGTGTCAAATTCCAGAAACCGTGGCTGGTAAGACGATTGCTTGGGCAGGAGGACAATCTCTATCCCAATGGATATCGTTGGGATAAATTGCGGCTATCACTAAAACATATGATTTCGACTCATGAAGAGGCAGAAATAGTTGCAAGTTATATGGAGAAGAAATTTAAAGACCCTCGTGTAAAAAAAAGTTTTGTCGACATGTCAACCTTTAGCGAAATGGAAGCATCGCTGGGCGCAGAAATATTCCGAGAATATTCCTGCCTGGGTTGCCACCAGATTAAGGACGACGAAGGAAAACTAATTGGGGGACCCATTAGCGTAACTCTATTTGATGCAGGCAATCGCTACACCCTCGATTGGTGGAGCCGGTTCGCAGAAAACCCGCAGGACTTCACCCCGCATAGCGGAGAATACCTGGCTGATATCAGTATGAGAAAAGCACGCCACATAATTGGCTATGTTATGACTTTAGGCGTAAAAGATTTTAAATTTTACGAACCCTGGAAATCCAAAGAATTTAAAAATGCAGATCTCGAACGCGGAGCGCAGGTTTATAAAGAATATTGCGTGCAATGTCATGGGAAAACAGGAGGAGGGGATGGTCCCGGAGCAAAAGGACTCGACCCAAAACCTGCTATGCATTCAGAACTACCTTTGAGTGATTACCCCGATGACTACCTTTATAACCTTATTTATTATGGAGGAAAAAGCGTTGGCAAATCCCCAAATATGCCTGATTGGGGACTCACCCTGCCCCCGCAAAATATTGCCGATGTCATTGCTTATCTCCGCTCCACTTTTAAAGGCGAATAGTAATCTCTTTTTTTCCTTCTGCGTTTCTTAATCTTCAAAGAAACGCAGAAGGTTTTCACCCCCTCAATCTCTGTTCCCCCTATTTCTAAAATCCCTTTAAAGGTTATGTTTTCAACCTGATTTAATGATAAAGACCTGATCTTTTTGGGTGCACACCTATTTATTAAAAATTTTTCATTTTGAATTCATCATAATTTAATGGCGATATTAAACGCCCGGACTATATTTATGGCTAGTACGTAAAAAATATTTACTGATAAAACGTAAAATTTTTCATACTGCCTAAGGAGGTTCCAATGTCATTCATAGAAGATGCTTCCAGCACAAAAGGAAAAATTTTAGTCATCGATGATGAACCAGATGTTCGAGAAGTCTTAAGAATTCATCTGGAATCAGCAAATTTTAATGTTATTGAAGCTGAGAATGGTGAAGAAGGAATAAAACTTATGAAATCAGGTGCAAACCTGCTTCAAGTCGGTCTCATTATCTGTGACATACGCATGCCAAAGGTGAATGGGGTTGAAGCAATAGACTTTCTGAAAGAGAATGCACCATCTATTCCCATAATAGTAGTTACAGGCTATCCAGATTCGGAGTTGGCAGTTTCACTACTGAAAAAAGGAGTTAAAGATTATTTGGTCAAACCTGTAGAAAAGGAAACACTTCTTACGAAGGTAAAAGAAGCGTTGTCATCAGAACAAGAGTTCGATTACGTTTAAAACCATGTTCCCATAAATAAGGTCCCTATCCATGGACACTATTCCACCGGGTTCTCCTACCGCATCGGGGAATCAAACGGGAGCACTAAAATCGAACAACATAAAGGCCGGATTAAAAAATAAATTAATCTGGACTATGTTGGGTGTTGGGGCGTTACCCTTGATCCTGGCTATGATCCTTTCCTATCTTCAAGGAACTAAATCCCTCCAAGGAGTGATCGGAGCCAGTTTCAAGGCGCTAGCGTATGAAACTTCAACCAAGATCGACTTGCTTATTCAAGGTGAAATCATTGCCCATGACCGCCTTTCAGCAGACAAAATAATTCAGGATTCTATTCTGCAATCCCACCAAAGGCTACGTTTTCTAAACTCGACCCAACGAGGGCGCGTACTCGCGCAGGAAAAAGCGGATTGGGAGAATACCGATCGAAAAACAAAACCTCTTCATTATGAAGAATCAAGCATAGTCCTGAAAAACTTTCTCCAAAGGAAGACTCCTTCAGCATTGGCCACACGTGCATTATTCGTTACAGACTCCTATGGGGTTTTGCGAGGCAGCATCAATGATTTTCCAGAATTTATTACTAAGAATAATCCAGCCACAGAAAAAATATTCTCAGGGGAAAAGGCTACTGTATTTATTGGCTCCATATATAGCCATCCGAAATCAGACACCCCTCTTGTCCAATTTGCCTTTCCGATACAAGGGAAAAGAGGAAAGCCCATTGGTATACTCCATCACATATTTGATGCAAGGGAACTATTTTCTGGGTCCATTGAACCAATCACCTTTGGAGAAACAGGTCACGTCATGCTGATCGATTCCAAGGGAGTCGTTATTGATTGCCCCATTTTACCTACGGGATTCCAATTATCTGATCCATTTTTGGTTCAAAGCGTTACACAAAAAAATCCCGATTGGGTAAAAATAAAAGGCGACGGGCACGGAGGGAAAGATCTTTCTATTATTGGTTTTTCACCATTAACTTTGACGCGGAAAATCACCACCCCCTCAACTGGAAACGATTGGTATACCTTCGCATGGCAGTCATCAGATGAATTGTTTGCGCCAATGAACAAACTTTTCCTTTGGATCTCCACGGCAGGGATCGTTTCTGTTTTGTTAATTGGTTTTATGGGGTCAGTGGCGGCAAAAAAAATCGTTCAACCCATTCGGCGACTCCAGAACGCCGCATCAAGAATAGGAAAGGGAGAAAAAGTTGGACCACTGGAGATCAAAACAGGGGACGAAATAGAAGCACTTGCAGATGAAGTTAACTCGATGAACGAAATGCTTCAGAAATCTTTTTCCGGGCTGGAAAATCAAGTGCTCAAAAAAACGCAAGAGTTTCGTTATCTAAAAGAATATACCGATAGCATTTTGATGAGCGTACCCGATGCCGTGGTAATTTTTGATCCCGATTTGAAAATTGAATATTGCAATGTAGCTTTTGAAAATATAATTGAAAAAAAAATTAGCTCTTTTCGAGGGGAATCCCTTTTAAGCTTATATCTTGATCCAGCAGAGCCATGGCAAACACTTCATGATGCATTAATAAAGGATCTCGAAAATGTGCAGCCCATTTCGAACCGAACTCTGGGCAACCAAACGATCCAGTGTTACACAGCAAAAGATCCTCTTGCTCCTATAGAATCACCTTCATTACAAAGCTTACAGCGAACAATAAAATTAGATGAGAAGGTTTTTGCTTTTAAGGTTTTTGATTTAGTTATTCAAGAAGGGAGCGAAAACCATATCGGCTTGTTATTAAGAGATGTCACAGAAGAAGTAGACTTGCACGATCAGCTGGCCTTGGCTGAAAAGTTGTCTGGACTGGGAACATTAACCGCTGGCATCGCTCATGAATTAAATAATCCTCTTGTTTCTATCATGGGGTTTACAGAAGTGATCCTGGACGAGAAAGATCCAGAGAAAATAAAAAAATATGCCAAAAAAGTTTTTGATCGTTCCAAACATATGGCATCCGTTATCCTCAACATGGCGGGCTATGTCCGAGCCCCTTCGACGGCCGACAAAAAAGAAGTGGATATCAACGAACGGATTGATGGAGCCATAGAAATTGCTATCCTGGCTTCCTACAGTAATGACATCCATCTTGATAAAAATTTTTCATCCCTCCCACCCATTCTTGCCAAGCCAGAAGAAATCCAGCAGGTTTTTCTCAATCTGCTAACCAACGCAGTTCAAGCAATGGAAGGAAAAGGGAAGCTGACAATATCTACCCAGTCTGAAAATGGCAATGTAATGGTAAAAATCAGTGACACCGGCCCCGGTATTCCCCAAAAGTATCTCTCCAAAATTTATGATCCCTTTTTTACCACTAAAGAACAAGGCAAAGGCACTGGATTAGGATTGAACATTGTCCATCAATTAGTGGTAAAGTATGAAGGCCATATTGATGTGTCTTCCAGCTTGGAAAAAGGAACCACTTTTACGATCATGTTTCCTGCGCATCATTGATAAAATTTATTTAACACATAAAGATGCTTTTCCATGATCAAAGCTGGGCCTAATTTTGAGCGCATGAAAAAAATAATTTATTCCTTTTCAGTTGCCTTAATTGTTTTTGGTGCATCACCGGTTTTTGCTGACAAGCCAGACAAAGCTCAATGTCCGCAAAAAAGAACCACACCAAATGCACCCGTAAAATTTTCTGAGTTAACCAATCCTCTAGAAGCCACCGAAAAACGATTAAAAAAAGGCGAAGAACTTTATATGGACAAAGCACAACCTATTCAGTGTTTGCATTGCCATGGAGCAAGAGGGGATGGGACAGGTGAATTAGGTTTGCAGGCCAACCCACCGGCAAGAAACTTTACCTGCGCAGAAACAATGAAAAATATTTCGGATGGTCAGATGTTCTCGGTTATCAAAAATGGCATTGAAGGCACAGCAATGCCATCCTATTCAGATCTGGAAGACTGGCAGATTTGGGTGTTGATCCATTATGTAAGACAGTTTGGAAAATAGTCCGGGCTAGCGGATGGTGAGTTTTTTATATTTTGAGCGGCGATTTTCTTCTTTCCCACCTAATTCCTTTTTCCTTTTTTCCTGATATTCTTCAAAGTTACCCTCGAACCAACGCACTTTACTATCGCCTTCGAATACCAGTAGATGGGTACAAATTCGGTCTAAAAAGAATCGGTCATGACTGATCACCAGAGCACAACCATTAAAATCGAGAATGGCATTTTCCAGATTCCGCAAGGTCGTCACATCAAGGTCATTGGTGGGTTCATCCAACAGCAACACATTTCCACCCCGTCGCAATAACTTTGCAAGGTGAACTCGGTTGCGTTCGCCGCCGGAAAGTTCTCCCACCTTTTTTTGTTGATCTGGCCCTTTAAAGTTGAAGCGGCCCACATAGGCACGCGAATTGAGGGTTTTTCCCGCAACCTCAATGTGCTCGGTTCCTCCAGTAATTTCTTCAAACACAGTTTTTTCTGCGCTCAAGTCGTGTCGATGCTGATCAACATAAGATAGTTGAACCGTTGAACCTAACTTTAAAGTTCCAGTATCCGGTTGTTCTTCCCCAGCGATCATTTTGAAAAGAGTCGTTTTCCCTGCACCATTGGGACCGATTAAGCCGACTACCGCTCCTCGTGGAACAGAAAAAGTTAGATCAGAAAAGATGGGATCACCCCCGTAACTTTTTGATAGGGTCTCCACTTCTATAACCTGTTCACCGAGTTGCGGACCAGGTGCAATTTGTATCTCAAGCGTATTGTCTTCCATATCCACTTTTCGGGATGACAGCTTTTCGTATTCGTTTATTCGTCCCTTATTATGTTTGCGACGTGCGCCGGGACTTTCTTTCAACCATTGCAATTCTTTGTCGAGCCGTTTTTGTAAAGTGGAGGCACTTTTTTCACGTCGGCGCAAAATTTCAGTTTTTTGTTCCAGCCAGGAAGAGTAGTTGCCTTCAAAGGGTCTGCCTTTCCCACTTTCAAGCTCAAGAATCCATTTAGTAATGTTATCAAGAAAATAACGGTCATGAGTTGAAACAATAACATTGCCAGGGTAATTGGAGAGTGCCTCTTCAAGCCACTGAACGGTTTCCGCATCGAGATGGTTGGTGGGCTCATCCAAAAGAATCATATCGGGTTTTTGCAATAGCAATTTGCATAAGGCCACTCGTCGAGCTTCTCCTCCTGAAAGAGTCCCCGCCTTCTGGTCGTCTGCAGGTAGAACCAGAGCATCCATCGCAACTTCAACCTGGCGATCAAGTTCCCAGCCGTCAACAGCATCAATCTGATCTTGCAGTCGCCCCATTTTTTCCATGGCCTTTTCCATTTCGTCATCCGACATTGGCTCGGCCATTTTGGCACTGACGCCATTAAACTCTTCGATCATTTTTTTGATTTCACCAAAAGCCTGTTCCACATTTTCGCGCACCGTTTGCTCGTCATCCAACACAGGCTCCTGCGGAAGAAATCCAATTGTGGAACCTTTTAGTGGGGCTGCCTGACCTTCGAACTCATTATCTTCACCCGCCATAATCTTGAGAAGAGTAGATTTACCCGATCCGTTCTCGCCGACGATGCCGATTTTCACTCCATGATAAAAACTAAGATTGATTCCATTGAGAACCTCGTTACGGCCATACCGCTTTATGAGGCCTTGCATGGTAAAGATATATTCGCCCGCCATATTCCCTCTTGGTTTAAGTTCTAAAAAGGCTGAATTGGGTTAAAGCTGTGTTTTCACAGCCGCCCCAAAAATACTTTTATAACAAATTTTTTGTAAAAAAGGCATTTTCTTATAAAAGACTAGATTTCTTTAGCAAAACAAAATCAAACTTGTTATCTAAGACAACTTGAAATCCCATATCCTGCGCAATCCATTGAAATGTTTTTGATGTATAAAAAGCAATGTGTGTAGGGTCTCGCTGGTAATACCATTTTGCAAACTCATCCGAGTTTTCTTTTATTAAAGGATAAAACCGGGTCATCACCGCAAGAAAACCAGAAGGTGTGACGCAATTTGCAACCTCTTGAATATCTTGCTTTGGTTTTTTAAAATGTTCAAAGGTTTCTGTTGAGATAACTAAATCATAGGTTTTGTTTGCAGGTAAATTGGGGAAAAAGTTTAGATCATAAATTTCAGTCTCAATCCCTTCTCTTTCAAGTAGGGTTTTTAAAACCGGCTCATATCCACACCCAAAATCCAGCGCTGTTTTTATTTGCGGACAATGTTTTTTAACGAGATTAATTTTATCCATGAACATGGCCACATAACCTTCACTTTCGAGACTGTTTTCGTGTTCTAGATATCGATCCCTCTCAGATTCGGCTGGAACATGGAATTCTGGAGGAACAAAAATCAACTCACAAAGTCCACAAAGGAAATATTGTCGATTTTCTCCCGTAGTAAAATATTTCGCTGTGGTGAGGCAGAGTGGACAATTCATAATTTAAAGCTAATTTAGGGGGTCAACAGACCTTCAATGATTTCTCTTGATTCTCAAGGCTTGCTCTATATAATCACAAAATTGGATATTCTCTAAGCTCATAAAATCACGAATAACATTTTATTCATTGAGGTCTTTAAAAAATGGTCGCATTTGTAAATGGCAATGGGTTGCGTTCTGGTTACGTAATCAAAGTAAAAGGGGTTTTGTATCGGGTGATGACAGCAGAACACCGAACACCAGGAAAAGGCAAGGCCTTCATGCAGGCCAAGCTAAGAAACCTTAAAGATGGGACCCAAACGGAAATCAAGTTTCGGGCAGATGAATCCGTTGAACGCGCGGAAATGGAACAGATTGATATGGAATATCTTTACGAAGACCCTTCAGGATATTGTTTCATGAACTGCGAAACCTATGAGCAAATTTTTCTTGATGAAAAAGTGATTGGTGATGGGAAAAAATTTATGCTTCCCAATACCCGCGTTGTTGTAGAGTTCTGCGACGATGCGCCTATCGGCGTATCCTTTCCTGAAATTGTCGAATTGAAAGTCACAGACACCGAACCTGGCTTGAAGGGAGCGACAGCATCCGGGTCGGGAAAACCCGCCACTCTTGAAACCGGACTTGTGATAACGGTACCGCAGTTTATTAAAATAGGTGAATCCGTAAAAGTTTCAACAACCTCCGGTGAATACCTGGAACGGGTTAAATCCTGATCCCGGCTATATCGGGTTGAGCAATCGAGACCTCCACCACTGCTGCTAATTTTCTTCCTTATTATTATTTGACTTAACCCCTGTATTTAATTAAAGTAAGTTGTTGAAATATTTAATTAAAATTTAATCAAGCACCGCCCCCTTTAAACCCAGCCTTCTCCCAAAGAGATACCAAGTATGATTCCTGATCAGCCTTTAGGTGTTGTTGAACTCATTATTCAGTCCAGCATGATGGCAAAAGGAGTTTTGTTAATCCTTTTGATTTTCTCCATAACCTCGTGGGCCATTATGTTGAACAAATATTTTGTTTATCGGTCCGCCAGAAGTGAAGACAACAAATTCCTTGAAGTATTTTCCAAAACCGAAAACCTCACACAAATATATTCTTTTGCCAAAGAATTACAGGTGAGCCCATTGGCACGGCTATTCTTAACAGGTTATCGCGAGCTATATCTATTCCAGGAAATGGCTAAGGACGACAGAAAAAAACGTGGGGAGTTGCCTTTATCATCTGGAGAGAAACTGACCGAGAGAGATATTAAGGGAATCAGTCTTGCGCTGAATAAAGCTATTAATCGAGAAGTGGAGCGATTTTCCAAACGATTGGAATTTCTTGCAACCACGGGCAGCACAACCCCTTTCATCGGGTTATTTGGTACGGTTTGGGGCATTATGCATTCTTTTCGATCAATCGGGGTTCAGGGAACTGCAAGCATAGGGGGTGTAGCCCCTGGAATAGCAGAAGCTCTCATCGCCACGGCGGCGGGGCTCGTGGCGGCCATTCCAGCAGTTATCTTTTTCAACTACCTTAACAACAAAATTTTTGTACTTACTTCCACCATGGATGACTTTTGCCAGGACTTTATCTATTTAGCAGAAAAAAACTTTACACTCTCAAAGGAAAGAGAAAGTTCCCTCGATCTTTCCTAAAAAAATAATGCTAAAACGAAGACGACCTTTTTTAGCTGACATCAATGTGACTCCATTTGTGGATGTTATGCTTGTGTTACTCGTGATCTTTATGATCACGGCTCCCTTAATGCAACATGGAATGGATGTTCAGTTGCCTAAAGAATCTATCGCACCTATAACCATTAAAGAAATTCCCACTATTACTGTCAAAAGTAATAAAAAAATATTTTGGAAACAGGAGGAACTGGCAAACCTTATGGCCTTGACTCGAAAAGTCGAAATGCATATTGGGAATGCTAAAGATGCCAGCATTTATTTGCGCGCAGATAAAATGCTGGACTATGGATTTGTTATGCATGTAATGGCAACGGTTAAAAAAGCAGGAGTCGAGAATATTGGAATGGTGACCGAACCTTAAAACTCATGAGAGCCCAGTTTTCCCAGTCCATAGATTATAATCAAATGCTCGTGTTTTCTGTTTTCGGGCATTTGGCTCTTCTCACTTTTGTCTTATTCCTCCCCCAGCCCAAGGCTGCAGTAAAAGCCATAGTCCCGGCTTTCATGGTTAACCTGGTTGAAATTTCTTCAGGCAACAAGTCAGCGGCAAAGAAAAAACCTACCAACAAAAATAAAGCCCAAATAAGAAAAAATAAGTCTTCTATCAAAAAAAATAAACCTCCTGCAAAAAAAACAGCACCCGCTAAAAAGGTAATAAAAAGAAAAGCTCCTCCTAAGCCAAACAAAATAATTACTGAGCTTAATAAACTAGATAAAAAAGCGGCGGCTGTAGCTCCCCTGCCTGCAAAAAAAATGATTGAAGAATTAGATCAGTTGGCATTATTGGAACGCCCCAAGAAACAGGTTGCCAAGCCAAAAATTAAAAAACCAGTTTTGGAAGAAACATTTCGCGAACTTGAAAAGTTGAAGGATAAAAAAATTAAAATTGAAAAAGAAGACACCTATAGACCTGTTGTCGAAAGCCTGCTTGAAGACTTCGAAGAATTAAAAATGGAAGAGATGATAGAAGAAAAAAAAGCAGAAAAGGAACCTGACCCTATAAAGGAAAAAGCAATCGAAGAAACACCACCTGTTGCTAAGAAAAGAGACCTTTTAAGCGAACTCGAAAAATTAGCCAAATTCGATGCAAAGATCGAAAAAACAGATGAAAAGCAAACAACAGGCACCGTCGTGAAAGAAGAAAAAAGTAAGGCTTATGATTCCGTTCTGGAAAAGTTCGAATCGCTTACGGTAGAATCTTCCAGAGTAAAAGTAGAAATTGGCGGCACAAAGTTCGATGAATCCAAGTTTCAGAGCAGGTTGCGAACTTTACCCGATTCACCTTCAAAAATCGAATCAAAAAGTGAAGACGAATCGTATGTTTTTTCTGATCGGGAAGGAGATCCTGGAGCAGACATACAATCTCTCTATGCCGGCTTGATTCAAGAAAAAACATATAAGAATTGGCGAGACCCTCTGGCAGAACGACATAGTAAGGAAGCAATTATTTCGTTCCATATTTTCCCCAAAGGCAATATAGACAAGCCTTTTATAAAGCAAAGCTCTGGCGTGGAAGCATTGGATACTCTGGCCGTGCGTGCAGTTCTTGACTCGGTTCCATTTCCTCATTTCCCAAAAGAGTTAAAGATGTCCAACCTTTTTTTAAGTATCTACTTTAAATATGTCCCTAAAGACGAATAGAACAAGCCAATTATTTACCTGGGTTTTTGTAGCCCTTGTTTTTTTAATTTCCGCAAATGCGGAAGCAGACCCTCAAGTGAGACTGGATTTAGAAAAAGAAACTCAGAAAAAAGTTTCCCTGGCGATCACTGACTTCGTGTTTAAGGGAAATGGGTCAGATATTAGAGGTATGGGCAAGGAAGCAAAAAGCATTCTAGGAAAGGATTTGGCCCTTTCAGAATTATTTTCCTTGTTAAGGAAACCCGTTTTTGAAGAGCTAGAAAGAATGGAACGGTCTGACTCTGATGTGAATTATAGAAGTTGGAGACAAGTAGGAGCTCAATGGGTCATTAAAACAGAATATGAGATGATATCGAAAGGGAGAGGTCAAATTTTCACTTTTCGCCTTTATGATGCTGTAAATAAAAGATTCATGCTAGGCAAGCGATATAGAGCTTCGCCAGAATTGCTCCGCAAGGTGGTACACCGGTTTGCCGATGAAGTCGTATCGCAACTAACGGGGAAGCGTGGAATCGCCGAAACACAGATCACTTTTCTAGGACAGGAAAATGGCAATAAAGAAGTTTATGTTGTAGATTTTGACGGATACAATTTGCGTAAACTGACCCGCGATAAAACAGTAAACTTAAGCCCTGCATGGTCACCCGATGGAAAGTGGATTGTTTACACATCCTATGCCGCGCATAACCCAGATCTAATTATGATCGACACTTCCGGTGAAAAACGCCAAACTCTACACCGCTTGCCAGGTTTGAATGCAGCACCGGCATGGTCACCTGATATGCAAAAGATCGCTATGGTATTGAGTCGAGATCAGAATTCTGAGATTTACCTGTTACAGAAGAACAGAAAGTTGAAGAGATTGACGCGCCATTTTAATATCGACACATCTCCAACCTGGTCGCCTGATGGGAAAAAAATTGCGTTCACTTCAGATCGCTCGGGAACTGGCTCACCACAAATTTATATAATGGATTCTGAAAAAGGAGATAGCGGAAAAGTAACTCGCATCTCTTTTGGTTCCTCTTATAATGACAACCCCTCGTGGTCTCCCAATGGCGATAAAATAGCCTATACTGCACGCCAGGGACGGAAGTTTCAAATCAGTGTTTACGATTTTAACACACATAAAAGCACGGTTGTGACTACCGGACTGGGAAGTGCCGAACAACCCAGCTGGTCGCCTGATGGACGTTTCCTCGTTTACCGAAAACGAACAAACAACCGCTTCAATATCTTTATCCAACGTCCCGGCAGCAGTGCCGCTCGTCAGTTAACTTTCTCCGGAAAAAGTCATAGCCCCTCCTGGTCTCCCTACTTCAGCCATTAAACGTTAAAAGATTGAAAAAAAACGTTGTCAGATAGAAAAGTTTCCGTTACCATTTTAATATACCTATTAAAATGACTACAGGCTTTAAAATCAAAACCTTTGGAATATCGCTAGTTATCGAATATTGGTAAAATCGTTATAATATTTGTTGTAATTTAAACATAATTATATGATAATATTTCCATACCAAGTTTTAATAACAGTAATGAAATCTGAGATTTAATTCCTTTTACGGCGGTTTTTCTGTTTTAGGGAGTTTAATACATTTTAATTTTAGGTTTAATCGGGGACAAAACTTTAGGCGAGGTTACTATATGAATACAGTAAATTGGAAAATGGCAGTAGCAGCAGTTTTTATTATGTTTTTATCCACGGCATGTTCGAAAAAGCTCATGCCCCCGGAAATTGAAACATCAAGTGGAGGAGTAGAAAGCTCAGACTTCACTGCGTCCAACAACACCCAGGCAGGGGAAGAAACCTTTGGGGGTTCCGGTGGTCCTGGAGATTCCGGCTTTTTTAGCGAAGAGCCTATTCTCGAAGGTACCGGTGACGGTGGTGGATCTGGAGTCGGTAGCGGGTCTGGATCTGGGGCTGATTCTGGCATGATGGCTGGTAGTACTTTTGATTCTGGATCAGGCCCAGGTGGAATCGGTGGAAATTCCGGCGACGGTTTTGGTTCAGGTAGCCAGGCGAATATTGGTAATGGATCATCAGGTGCCTTCGATGCCAATCCTTTTGAAGGTGGAAATGCTGGAAGTGGTGGAAATGGCGGAACTCAGGAAGCTCGGTTGAATACTTTTCACGCAACCACAGATCTGAAGGATATCCATTTCAACTTCGATCAATACGATCTCGACAGCAATTCCAAGCAAGTGCTTCAGCAAAATGCTTCATTTCTCAAGAAAAACCCCGGAATGAAGGTTGAAATCCAGGGACATTGTGATGAAAGAGGAACGAACAACTATAATATTGCTCTCGGCGAGCGTCGCGCCCACTCCACGAAGAAATTTCTGGTTTCACAGGGTATTGATTCAAGCCGTGTAAACATCATCAGTTATGGTGAAGAAAAACCTTTCTGTTTTGACAGCAACGAAAACTGCTGGCTCCAAAACAGAAGAGCGCATTTTATGGCCACAAAATAAAACTGCGTTAAACGGTTTGCAATAGAATCGTATATAATAAGGCCGTATTGGGTTAATTCCCGATACGGCCTTATTTTTTTAACCCCTTCTAGAAAATCGCATCCGATGCTATCGGAAAAGAACATAACCTATGAAATCCCTTAAATCGCCAGCCAGCTTAATTTTGATTCTATTGATAGTGCTTAGTCCTCTAAACGCTTCGGCGGATGTGTTTGGTACTGACGATGAAACCTGGGAAAGAGTTTTTCTAAGTCTAAAAAAAATAAATGTGCGCTTAGCTAATCTCGAAACTCAAGAAATGGCAAGCTTAAAGCACCAGCTTGGAGATTTATTGCGTCAAATTGAAGAGGTCAAACAAACCCTTCCGCAATTACAGGGATCCGTTGAATTGAACAAATCAGAAACATTATCGAATATCAGTAGGGTCAGCTCTAAACTGAGTGACCTCGAAGCTGAAGTAAAAAATCAGGTGCTGGCCAAAATTAATCAACAAAACAAAATCCTCGACAGTTTTAAGGAAGATCAGAAAAGTTTAAAAGAGGGGCTGGCTCAAGATATCGAGCAGTTTGAAAAGGTAAACAAAGAAAACTTTCAAAGCTTTGCTTCTGTAAATAAAAGCGCACTGGAAACAGTTGTGCAAAAATTGGCTGCCTTGGACGAAACAACAAAAAAGAACTTCCAAAATACCAAAGGACTTTTTATATCCGATGTAATTCCTGCTATAGCCAAGGAAAATCAGGAAAACAGAAAAGTAATTCTCCAGAGCATTTCCAAATCTCGCGTGGACGGCGAAAAAGCATTGGCAAACTTGTCAGAAAAAAACCAAAAATTGATTGAAATTCTTGGAGAAAATTTAATTCAAGCAGCAGATACAAAGAGTCAAGTAAATGCAATTGATAAAAACCTTGTTGCTGTTAACAAAAATCTTGCCGCCGTTGATAAAAATATAACGGTTAACAACAAAAACCTCATGGTCGCAGATGAAAAAATCAATAAATTAGCTGGGACCATGAAGGCCCTTCAAACGCAACATTCTGTTTCAAGTAAAACTCTTGAAGCATTAAAAAATGATTTGATCAAAGCGCAGGAATTCGATCAGTTGGCGGACGAAAAGATCAACAAGCTCATAGAAAACTCTTCACAATTAACTGTGCATGCGAATCAGCTCGAAGAATCTGTCATGAACGAATTGCGGCAGTCATCACAAAAAGAAGATTCAGGGCGGGATAAAATAGATTTAGCCAACGAAAAGCTCTCGCGATTGATTGAAATTTTAAAAGCCATCGTTACCGAACAGGACAAATTAAAGCAGATGGTTAAAACACAGGCGGAAATCAATAAAGCACAAGCTGGATTAAAAAAGAATCAGAACAGCATAAAAGAAGCTCTTGCTGATTTACGTCGAAAAGCCAATGTCGGCATTTCTCGAAGCGATGATATCAAGAAAACTTTGAGTGAAATCAAAAAAAGCAACTCTCCGGCCCTCTCTAAAACTTCAAAAAACTAGAATGATAAAATTGCGGGCTCACCTGCTTTTTTATTTTTAGACCTCCATTTTTTTAAGTTATACTTTCCCCCATCCCTCAATGCGGAATGGATTTTTTGCACTATGGTTAAAACACGTACTATTTTTATATGTCAGGAATGTGGCCACCAGGTTCCCAAGTGGTTAGGGAAATGTCCTGAATGCAATTCATGGAATAGCTTTACTGAAGAAAGACAAAACCAACCCTCTACTTCGAAATCCCGCCATAAATCAAACTCTTCCGAACCTTCCCCAATCACACAAGTTGAATCGATTCAGGAAAATCGTTTAACAACAGGAATAGGTGAGTTCGACAGGGTCTTAGGCGGCGGAATGGTAGAAGGTTCACTTATTCTTATTGGGGGTGAGCCTGGCATTGGAAAATCTACTCTTGTTTTGCAAAGTATGGGACACCTTGCAAAATTGGGGAAAAAAGTCCTTTATGTCTCGGGAGAAGAATCGGGCTCCCAAATCAAATTACGCGCAGAGAGACTGGATGCTCTATCTGAAAACCTTCTAATCTGTTCTGAAATTTGTGTAGAGGGAATTATTCAATGGATTGATAAAACTCGTCCCGATGTCCTGGTGCTCGATTCGGTTCAAACATTTTTCACACAGGATCTTCAATCTGCTCCTGGAAGCATAGGGCAAGTCCGCGAAGTGGCGTTTAAAATTTTTCAGGAAATAAAAGGTCGAAACCTGCCCACCCTGTTGATCGGCCATATCAATAAAGATGGCGCAATCGCGGGGCCCAAATCATTGGAGCATATTGTAGACACGGTGGTATACTTCGAAGGTGAACAGGGACATGCCTATCGCGCTTTGCGAGCAATTAAAAACAGGTTTGGCCCCACTCCAGAAATTGGTGTTTTTCAAATGGCCACTACGGGTTTAGTTCCTGTAGAGAATCCTTCGGAACTGTTTTTGGCAGAAAGGCCTGAAGATTCTGCAGGATCGGCTATTGTTGCTACGTTAGAAGGCAGCCGTACTCTACTAGTTGAAGTCCAGGCCTTGGTCAGCACCTCATCATCCATTGGCATGCCTCGCCGAATGGCAACGGGGTTTGATCACAACCGGATGTCCCTTTTGATTGCTATAATGGAAAAACGGCTGGGAATGAATTTGCAAGGCGAAGATATTTTTGTAAACCTTGCTGGAGGAATAAAAATCACCGAACCGGCCTTGGACTTGGGAGTCGCGGCAGCCATTGCCAGTAGCTTCCAGAACCGACCTATTGACCCAGAATTGGTATTGTTGGGAGAAGTAGGTTTGACCGGCGAAGTCCGCACCGTTATGCAGCTGGATGCCCGATTGATTGAAGCCCGAAGATTAGGGTTTAAACGCTGCATCGTTCCGCAGTCAGCGAAAAAATCAAAAATTCTTTCGAGCGACGGCATTGATTTAGGTTTCGCAAAAAATCTGTCTGAAGTTTTTGAACAAATATTTTAATGGGATTTTAATGAGTGTTTGCGCAGTAGTACCGGCTGGAGGATCAGGAACTCGTATGGGTGGGAAAGTTCCCAAGCAGTTCCTGAATTTGGATGGAAAACCTATTCTATACTACACACTCAAAACAATGCAGGACTGCGGGATCATTTCCGAATTGATTCTTGTTGTTCCAGAAAAAGAATACGATGCTGCCTGTGCCAACTGGCTGGGCAAACCGAAAATCGTCACCAAAGTTGTAATAGGTGGAGAGAAAAGACAAGACTCCGTCTATAACGGGTTTTCCGAGGTTTCTCCACAAACAGAAATCGTGTTGGTTCATGATGGAGTGAGGCCTTTTTTATCATCTAGAATGATACGTGAATCTGTTGATGCGGCTAAGAAATTTGGGGCCGCTATTACAGCCATTCCAGTTAATGACACCATAAAGCGAGTAGATTCCTCCGGCTTGGTTTCGCAAACGATTGACCGGGAGGGTTTATGGAGAGTGCAAACGCCTCAAGCATTTCAGTATGCGATTTTGCAAGAGGCTTTCGCGAAAGCAAATTCTGAAAATTTTTATGGAACAGATGAGGGCACCCTGATAGAACACCTTGGGAAACCAGTAAAAATTGTCGAGGGCTCAGAGCAAAATATAAAAATCACTCGCCCCGAAGATCTTGAAATGAGTGAAACCTTTATTTCCAAGGCTTTTCCAGACAATTAGCTCATCCTTAAAAAAAATGCTTCTAAAAGTTTTTAAATACATCTAAATATAAAATTTAATTTCACAATCTCATTTCACATCAGGAGAAATACAATGTTGCAACCTGGAACCGATGCACCAGATTTTTCGGTCAACGACCATAATGGAAATAATATTCAACTTAAAGATTATCGCGGAAAAAAAATTGTAATCTGGTTTTACCCCAAGGCAGACACCCCAGGGTGTACCGTGGAAGGCCAGGGTTTTCGTGATGATTTTAAAAAGTTTGAAGAAAAAGGCGTTCAAATTTTTGGTGTCAGTCTGGACAATGAAAATGACAATAAAGCCTTTGCTGAAAAATTCTCCTTTCCTTATCCCTTGCTTTGCGATGTAAACAGAGAAATTGCATTAGGTTATCATGCAGTTAAAAATAAAGAGGACCAACATGCAGCAAGAATTAGCTACGTGATTAGCGAAGACGGGAAAATTCTGGAGAGCATTGAAAGTGTCGACACCAAAAACCATTCCAACGATTTATGTTCTCGATATTAATTAAATAGTGATTTGAACAATTATCTGTAGTGGGGTGCTTCATGGCTTACAAAGATTCTCTAATTCCTGAGCCTCTTGATGACGGCAAAAAAAAGGCTAAAAAAGAAATTCTTCATACGCGGATTTCTCCTGTGGATTTCGATAAAATCAATGATGTGGGAGATTTGGTCGAATCTTTTCAGTCGGCGTCTATTCAGGCACGCAATCTAGGACAATGCGCACAGATTTTTGGGAAAATGCTTCAAGATGAAGAACGCCCCACAATAATGCTAGGCCTCGCCGGGCCATTGATTGCCGCTGGATTAAGAAAAGTAATCCGCGATATGGTTCATCACAATATGGTCGATGTTATTGTTTCCACCGGTGCGGTTCTCTACCAGGATTATTACAATGCTCTTGGCGGTGGCCATTATTTTGGAAACCCCAATGCCGATGACGCCAGACTTCGCGAACTCTTAATTGACCGGATTTATGATACTTATGTCGATGATGAACTGTTTGTTGAAGACGATACATTGATCGGTGAGTTTGCTAATAAACTGGAACCCAGAAATTATTCCAGCCGCGAATTCATTTCCCTGCTTTCTGAAACTATCGATGATGAAGAGTCTATTCTTGTAACGGCCCGCAAAAATAATATCCCGATCTTTTGCCCTGCCCTGAACGACTCCAGCATAGGAATAGGGCTTACCGAACATTATTACAACTGCCGCAAAGAAGGGCGCCAACCTATTACAATAGATTCCATACGCGATAACTATGAGCTCACGCAGATTGTCGTGAACTCTTCGCGGACTTCGGCATTCTATGTGGCGGGTGGTGTTCCCAAAAATTATATTAATGACTCCGTTGTTATGGCTTATATTTTTGGGAAAGATACCGGGGGGCATAAATACGCTGTCCAGGTGACCACCGATTCGCCACATTGGGGTGGGTTAAGTGGCAGTACCTTGGGAGAAGCGCAATCGTGGGGAAAAGTAAATAAGCAGGCGAACCATTGCATGGCTTTCGTGGAACCAAGTGTTTCCCTACCTTTGATCTATGGTCACGCTTATCAAAAAGGATTGTATAAAGGAAGACCAAGATTAAAATATGACTGGGAAGGGGACACCCTCAAAAATATGTCGGTTAAGAGTTAAGTAGGTTTTTTAAATTCAAAGTTTAAATCAAGAAAGACTCTTGCCCTGTCAATTTTTGATGTTGCTTCCAGTTGGATTTTCACCTTATTAATTAGTCTCTGAGCTTCTTCTACAGTCTGAATTTCATTCATTTGCAAAAAAATATCGACTGTTATTTTTCCATTTATATGATGGGTGCGAATTTCAGGGTTTGATCTTACTCTCTCCAGACCTTCAATAATCGGGTTTATGATTTCGGTTATATCCCTCCTCGTCGTATTGTAAAGGTTTTCCACTTCGGCATCATGCTCGCCATCAACATGAACGAGAACATCCTGCACATTACCAAACTCTTTTATAATATTTCTTCTTACTACTTCAGCTATCTGGTGTCCCTCTGTGACTGTCATTTCAGGGTTCACAAGAATATGCACATCCATTAAAATTTCTCCACCAATCGTGCGTGAACGTAAATCGTGAAAATGAAGGACTTCCGGTATTTCATTCAATATCGCGAAAACTTTTTTGGTATGTTCCTCACTCAAAGCGGTGTCCATTAAATCTCGGAACCCTTCACGAGTAAAATCATAACCAACCTTACAGACCATCAAGCCAACCAGCGCCCCGGCAAGTGGGTCCATTATGGAAATACCATTCCACGCACCAATAACTCCGACAAGTGCGGCAATGGAGGAAATGGCATCGGTTCGATGGTGCCAGGCATTTGCTACCAGAGAGGGACTCTTTGTTGCATTTCCAATTTTCAATGTGTAATGATATAAACCTTCATTTACTAAAATAGAAAAGCATGCAGTGCTGGCCGCAATCCAACCCGGGGTCTTCTCAATAATGGAAGACATAGCCTCCCATGATTCGTATGCAACTCCCAATCCGGCAAATATAATCAGCAATCCTACTATCGTTGTACCAATTGTTTCTGCGCGGCCGTGCCCGTAGGGATGATCCTGATCTGGAGGCAATTGCCCGAAACCATGAGAAAAGTAAACGACGACATCCGTAAGTAGATCAGATAAGGAATGGAAGGCATCTGCAACCAAGGCCATACTGTTTCCCAATATACCTCCTATAAATTTAATACAGGAAAGTAACAGGTTCGCTGCAGCACCTACCAAAATAGCTTTTGTTCCAGGCATCATGTGTTTTCAGAGCTTTGAATTTAGTAACTGAATTATTTTAACATTTGCAGCAGGGAAGGGAAATTGATCGAGCTCTCTGGGCTTTACCCATTTCCATCCATCACATGCGGTGGGAGAAAATTTTCCCGAATGTATATGGCATTGAAAAACATGAAGGGTCACTCGAAACCGGGTATAGCTGTGGCGATGGGTTAATATTTTCTCACCGATTTTTATCCTAAGACCGAGTTCTTCCTTAATTTCTCTACGCAAACATTCCTCCTCAGTTTCACCGGGTTCCATTTTTCCGCCGGGAAACTCCCAAAGTCCTCCCATTAAACCATCGGCTTTGCGCTTTTGAATGTAAACGTTTCCCTTTTTAAATATTACTGCGGCACATACTTCGATTCTGGATATTTTGTTTGATGCTTTTGGTGGAGGAAACGATTCCTGCTTGCCTGCATGCTTTGCTTTGCAAATTCGTTTTAAGGGGCACTCCAGGCAAAAGGGATTTTTGGGCATACAAATGGTGGCGCCTAATTCCATAAAGGCTTGATTGAAATCACCACAACGGGCTTCAGGGAGCAACTTTTCCATTTCGTTCCAGAGTCGAGTTTCTGACTTTTTGTTAGTCCCATTTTCTTTTAGGAGCATTAAACGTGATAACACCCGTTTCACATTGCCATCCAAGACAGGAATTTTTTTATCAAAAGCAATGCTCAAGACAGCCCCTGCCGTATAACGCCCTACCCCTGGAAGTTTTAATATCTCCGGCAATGATTCAGGCACTCTCCCTTCATATTCCTTGCATATTTGGATGGCAGAGTTTCTTAAGTTTCGTGCGCGCGAATAATACCCCAATCCCTCCCAATGTTTGAGCACATTGGATTCGCTGGCAGAAGCAAGTTTTTTAATATTTGGAAAAGATTTTATCCACTTTTCAAAATAAGGAATGACGGTTTTGACCTGCGTTTGTTGCAGCATAAATTCTGAGACCAGAATTCGATAAGGGTCACGACTTTTTCGCCAGGGCATATCGCGTTTCTTCTTTCCATACCAATTTAATAAGCGAACCTGTAAAGTTTTGATCTGATTTCGTGAGATCATTTTCGAAAATGAAAGCCCGTGGATTTAAATACGATAGTGAGGCTTTGTTTAAGAGGAAACAGCTTTTATTTTCTTGAAGGTCGCGCCCCATATCCTGCAAGGTAATGTATCAAACCCCTATAGCATCTTTGCTCCAGATGACTTTGTGTAATTGGGTTTGCAAGCGAACTGGAAGTCGGTCTTCAAGAATCCACTTAACCATGTCCTTCAGGTCAAGCTTCTCAAAAACAGGGGAAAACAAAATATGTGCAGATTCATTGATCTTATATTTTTTCACAAACTCTCGGCTCCATTCATAGTCCTCTCTGTTAAGAATCACGAATTTGACTTCATCATGCGGAGCCAACAATTTTAAGTTATCCAGATTATTTTTTTCATGCTCACCACTTCCGGGGCATTTAAAATCCACTATTTTTATTACATCTCGAGGAACTTTTTCCAGTGACAGAGATCCTCCCGTCTCAAGCATGACCTTATATTTTTTTTCAATCAGCCTGTCCATTAATGGATATACATCGTCCTGCATCAAGGGTTCGCCGCCGGTGATTTCAACAAGCTTGACCCCGAAACTATCCACTTCTCTAAGTGCGTCATCCAGACTCATGTTTTTTCCTTCATGGAAGGCATATGCCGTGTCGCACCAAACACACCGAAGATTACAACCCGTTAATCGCACAAATACACAGGGCAATCCTGTATGGGAAGATTCCCCCTGAACACTCAAATAGATTTCGTTTATTTTAATCATATGGCATTCTTAAATAGTAAACCCAAGTCTTCACCTACATAACCATTATATGTCAATTTTTGGAATGGAACCTTATATCAGCTCTGAGTCTTGAGATTCTACTATAACCGGCAAAGCAATATAAAATGTAGAACCTTCTCCAAGAGAACTAATGACTGAGATAGTGCCCCCGTGACGCTCAATGATTCTTTTACAAATGGAAAGCCCCATTCCAGTGCCCTCATATTCACTCCTGCCAACCAGTCGTTCCAAAGGCCTAAATATTTTCTCCATATATTTCTGGTCGAAACCTATCCCATTATCTTTAACTGATATTTTACAAACCCGGTTTTCCTGCGAACCATTAGACAGCTCGGATGCAATTTCAATAACCGGAGAAACCCCTTCTTTTTGAAACTTCAATGAATTTCCTATTAAGTTTATAAACACCTGTTGAATTTGAAATGGTTGAATCTCTATATCTGGCAAAGGCCCTAATCGAATTTCACCTTTTGACTTTCTGATTTTAAATTCCAAATCAACTAATACTTGTTGAATGACATCCTTTAATTTAATCGGATGAAATTCTTGATCGGTATGCACGATCACTTTTGAATAATCGAGAAGATCGGAAATCAAAATGCCCATTCTTTCCGATGCTTTCTGCATCCTATGGAGGTACTCTGCGCCTTTCTTATTAGAAAAATCAGGATCTTCACTTAAAAGAAAGGAATCAAGCCGATCTCCAAAGGTAATAATTTTTCGCAAAGGCTCATTGAAATCATGAGATGCAATATAGATAAAGTCTTTCAGTTCAACATTTCTTTTTTCAAGTTCATGGGTCTGTCTTTGCAATTCATTAGTTTTCTCTTCTAGATTATTGACAACATAATTAATTTCATCGATTAAATGGTTGTAAGCATTACATAGCTCCCCAACTTCGTCTTTACTTTCCGTAAAAATTGGCGGAATTTTTTCGCCTGGAGAAAATTTTTGCGCGGCATCTTTTAACTTAATTATATCTTTGGTCAAAATTTGGCTGTGGAAAACGATTAGAATAGTTCCCACCAAAAGTATCAGCAAACACACCAGCAAGGTTCTTGTCTTGGCGGCCTGCATTTGCAAATGTAAGTTTTTCAAAGAATACCCAATAATTAAATTACCAAAAGTCTCTTTTTCAAAATAAACAGGAGTCGAAAAAAAACAGACATCCCCAATATGAAACAAATCTTTTGAATGGATATCTTTGGGTAAATTGAGATTCAGTCTATTTGGATTGAAAGAGGAAATAAGATTGTCTTGCTCATCAAATATCCCAAGATAAGCCAAATCAGGATCTTTCTTCATTCCCTCTATGGATTGGGTAAGTGCGGTAAAATCCAAAAACTTGAAACTTGCACCAATGGTAGCGGCCAAAATTATTCCCATTTCTTGCACTTTTTTTCCCAATCGGGTATTTGCATCTTTTTCCTGTTGTTGCGTGGAGTAAAATGCGATAAAGGAAATTATCAGAATTAAGGTCAGCATAGAACAAAGCGTAAACTTTGTACGAATCGACCATCCTGAAAAATTTTTTATTGGTGGAAGCATGGATATTGACTATTCCCGAAGTCATAGTGTTAGCTTATTTAACTAATTTTACATTATTTTAGTTTGGAGGTTCATTAAACTTTGAGTAAATTTTATAAAGATTTGAATTCTAAATTGCGTGAGTTCATTGACCAACAAAAAATATTCTTTGTTGGAACAGCTGGGCACCAGGGCCGTGTCAATATATCACCTAAAGGTATGGATAGTCTCCGAGTTTTGAATGCCAAACAACTGGTCTGGCTCAATCTTACCGGAAGTGGAAATGAAACTGCCGCACACATCCTAGAACAATCTCGAATGACACTCATGTTCTGTGCCTTTGAAGGAAGCCCGCTTATATTGCGAGTTTATGGAAACGCTAAAGCCATCCATCCCAGGGATGATGCATGGGCAGAGCACATTGCCCGCTTCCCAAAGTATCCAGGCTCTAGACAGATATTTTCACTCGATGTTGAATCGGCACAAACCTCATGCGGGTTTGCCGTCCCTAATTACCAGCATCTGGAAGACCGTGATGACCTTGTCAATTGGGCAGAAAAAACGGGTGAAGATGGCGTGAAAAATTATTGGAAAGAAAAAAATCAACTCAGTATCGATGGCAAACCCACCGAGATATTTAAATAATAATAGAGCTTAAAATCGAAAATCCAGGCCCGCCCCCGCGCCAAAATCGGAATGGTATTGGCTAGTCAGAGAAAGGTTTTTTGTGAGAGTGTATTTTCCTCCAAATAACCATTCTTCTTTGGTCTCTGTATCGTATTCCACATCTGCAAAAATTCCGAAGAGGCTGGTTAACTGTAACCCCTGCCCAAGCTCTATTCGAAGTTCTCCCCCGCTATCTACTCTTAAGGAAGACTCTATGTTAAAGGGAAGGAGGTAGCGCAATCCAAAAATCCCACGCTCATATTCGTTAGTAATATTTATTCCAGTGAAAACATTGAGAAAGCGGTTGAAGTAACGATCGTAGGCCAGCTCTATATCGTAATCCGTTTCGTCAACGCGTTGCCAGCCAACCTGCCATCTTGTGCTGAATATATTTTTGGAATTACTAATGGCTGCCATGCCATCTGTCATATGGGATTGAACAGTTCCATGTACCCTGGAATACCAAGACTCTTCATAAAGTCTAGGTCGGATAATTTTTAATTCGGTTGCCAACTCCCTGTCTTCATAACTCACCACACGCGCCATCCCAGACTTGGCATGATAGAGAACATGGCAATGAAAAAACCAATCATTAAATTCATTTGCTTCAAACTCTATTACTCGCGTACCCAGTGGGGGGACATCGATAGTATGCTTGAGAGGCGAGTATTCCCCTTGCCCGTTAAGAACTCGAAAGAAATGTCCATGCAGGTGCATGGGGTGGTGCATCATGGTTTTATTGACCAAAACGAATTGAACATTTTCGCCATGGCGGATTCGTATTGAATTCTTCGGTGATAATGTTTCTCCATTTATCGACCAAATATAACGCTCCATATCTCCTGTTAATGCTAGCGTGACCTTTCGTTTTGGATTCTCGGAAGGCAAAGTGGTTTTTTCTACTGAACGCAGATTGTTATAAGGTGAAGATGTTCCATCATGAGCACCCATTTTAGAATGCTTTCCTTTCACTTGCATTCCCTCATGGCCCATTGCCATTTTATAAAGTGGAGGTTTTGTCATATCGCGAGCATAAACACGTTTTCCGCTTCCTATGTAGATAGAACTATACCCAGTACCATCTTGTGCTGTAGCACGGAATTCATAGGAACCGTCAGGAGGAACAGTGACTATGAGGTCATAAGTTTCTGCGATGGCCATAAGAAAGCGATCTGTGTTTACAGGCTGAACATCAACACCATCCGCTGAAATGATCTGGATCGGTCCACCTGCAAACTGTAAATGGAAATAAGTGGCTGTGGCTGCATTGATAAATCGAAGACGTATTTTTTCTCCAGGTGCGGCGGGAAGAGTTGTTTCGGTTTTTCCATTGGCTAAAAAAGCATCGTAAGCCACGTCCGAAATATCCATGGGAGGCATGCGCATCCAACTTCGCTGAGCAAGGTTTGTTAGAGCACCTTCTTTCGCGGCCCCCAACAAGCTTTGCGTGGAACCTTTTTTCAGGCTGTAATAATCACTGCCACTTTTCAAAGTGCGCAATACATCATCCGGATTTTCGTTGATCCAATCAGATAGAATGATCACTTCATCCTTATCTGAAGAAACCCGCTCACCCTCTCTGGGAGTGATGACGATAGCCCCATAAACTCCTCGTTGTTCCTGCAATCCGGTATGGGAGTGAAACCAATAAGTTCCTGCCTGCTTAATCGGGAATTTAAATATTTTTGTTTTCCCCGGCGCAATGGGTGGGTTGGTAACATAAGGCACGCCATCCTGACGATAGGGTAAAAGAATCCCATGCCAATGAACGGAAGTCGCAACATCCATCGCATTATGGAAACTAATTTTCGCGATATCGCCTTCTTGAAATTTTAAGGTCGGGCCCGGGATGGATCCGTTGAGAGCCATTGCCTGTATATTTTTTCCCGTCACGTTGACGGTTTTGTAGTCGATTTCAATTTGATATTCAACCTCTTCCGCAAAAGCCCAACTCGGGCAGAGAAAGAAGATCAGAATGATAAAATAATATTTTTTCATAGAACCCCCTTGGCCCGGCAAGATGCGAAACAAGGCACACCCTTTTGTTGCAAGCACAAGCAGACGCACTGCTGGCGTAAAAATTTCGCTGCCGAAAACCTGTAAAAGTAAATGCTAAGTAAAAAAGTTGGGGAACTTAACTTTTAGGAGGGGGACTTTCAGGAGTTAATGAAGGGGGAAGATATAAGTAGCGCGTTGTTTGAAGAGAAGAATAAAAGATATTATCCGCTTTCTCAACGGCATTTTGAAAAACCGCTTGGGCAATGCAATTATTACAACTCACTTTCATGGCGCAATCCATAGAGTCCATATGCGGCATTGCTGAAGCGGCATTTGAAAACGCTACCACCAAAATTGCCGATAGCAGAACCGTTAGAATTTTATTTCGCCTTGGGGCTTTCATAACAACCCTAATATAGGTTCTGCAGGAAAATAATGCAATAGGTTGCTCGAAGGAGAGGTTCTCTAAATGCCCAGTCTGTTAGTGAGGATGCGGGTTCCCATTCGGGCTTTGGCAGTAAAGTCGGACCACGATCTTAATTTGGTGATCTGTTTCATTAGATAGGTCGGACTGCGATAAAATCTAGCGTGGCATTCGTCTTGAAGGTCTCTGAGTTCCTCTTCGCTGAAATCCTTATTCCAAAATTTGATTTTAAAATCAGGACTCGGGTTTTCCGCAAATTCCTGCCAGTAATCTTCTGGAACGATCCCCTCTTCCAACATCTGGAAATAAAGCTCCACTTTGGGATAAGGTGTGCAAATGGAGAACTGTGCGTAATCGGGTTTCAACTTTTTCGCAAAGTCTACGGTTTCAAACATCTCCTCTTTGGTTTCATGAGGAATTCCAATCATCATATAAGCAAAAAAACCTATTCCTGCATCTCGTGTCATTTTGCATGCACGTTCCACTTTCTCTGGAGTCTGTCCTTTTTGCAGATATTTTAGATGCTTTGGACTTGCCGATTCAATTCCGAAATGAATGCGATAACAACCTGCCCGTTTCAATGCCGCAATTACTTCTTCGTTAATGGTATCCACCCGAGCAGAAATCTTGAAATGGATTTTAATGCCGCGTTCAACAATGAGATTGCAAATCGCGAGAACATTTTTTTTGTCGATGGTTATGGTGTCGTCCACGAAGAACAAATCGTCGACGCCCATATTTACCAGCTGTTCAACTTCATCGACCACACTTTCAGGGCTGCGAATTCGGAACTTGGTTTTTCGAATATCGCAAAACGAGCAAGCCGCCGGGCAACCGCGAGTCGCTTGAATGGTAAAAAACTGTCTGCCCTCGCCAATAATATGTTTGTAGCTGCCAACGTCCACCAAATGCCGTGCGGGGAATGGCAATTCATTTAGATCTAACAATTCCGTTTCAGCAGGGTTGATATGTTCTTCCCCATTTTTCTTCCAACCGAGGCCATTGATAGTGTTTAGCGGCTCATCATTTTCCAGGGCCTGGGTCAAACGGGTGAAAATCTTTTCACCTTCGCCAAACACCACATAATCTACTTCCGGTTGATGGAGGGTTTCTTTAGAATATAAGTTTACATGCGGCCCACCAAGACAAACCTTAAGATTAGGATGCTCCTGCTTTAAAATGCGGGCAGTATGTAAGGCATCCAGAAGATTGAAGGTCATAATACTCATGGCGACCATATCCGGCTGAATTTCTTTCACACGTTGGGACAACGCTTCCTGAGAAACATTTTCAGGGGGGCAATCTATGAAAACAGGTTGATTGCCCGTTTCTCGCTCATAATAAGCCGCGACATAAAGCAACCCCAGTTTGGGATAATAGCCTTTGCCACCTTCCAAAGCCTTTGGCACGGAAGATTCAAGAGAAATTGTTTCTGGTGGGACGAGGAATAAAATTTTCATGGGATTAAACAACTTTTTCCTTTAAAATCAGACTCTTATTTTATCACAGATTAAATTGAAAGGACGGTTTAGAGTGAAACCTGTCGTCACAGTCACCAATATTTTTCCTGAAAAAGCGTTGGAAAAGCTAAGTCCTCATTGTGATTTAAGAACCAACCAGACCGAAAATGCACCTTCCGCCTCAGATTTGGAAAAAATCGCCTCCGAAAGCGTTGTCATGATCACCTACTTATCGGACAAAGTTGATCAGGGCATTATAGATAAAGGCTCAAATTTGAAACTCATCGCAAATTATGGGGCAGGATTCAATAATATAGATGTAGGGTATGCCTCTGGAAAAAGGATATGGGTCACCAACACCCCCGGTGTGCTTCACGAAACTACGGCTGACCTTACCTGGGCGATGATCTTGGGGGCAGCTCGAAATATCGTTCCCGCAGACGGTTACACTCGCAAAAATAAGTTTAAAGGCTGGTCAGCCAATATGTACCTGGGGGGAGATGTTTATGGAAAAACCCTTGGGGTGATCGGTTGTGGTGAAATTGGCTCGGCTGTGGCTCGACGGGCCAGCGGGTTCAACATGAAAGTTCTTTATTACAATCGCAACCGCATGTCAGCTGAAACAGAAAAATCATTGAATGCAGAGTATGTGACTTTAGAAGATTTACTGCGGCGATCCGATTTTGTGACCGTCCACACCCCCCTAACCGATCAAACAAAAAATTTGATCGGCAGAGAACAATTTTTAATTATGAAACCTACCGCCTATTTCATTCATACCGCACGCGGCAAGGTAGTGGATGACCAGGCTCTGGTGGAAGCATTAAAAGAAGGTGGAATCGCGGGTGCCGCACTTGATGTTTATGAAAATGAACCTGCTCTGACAAAAGGCATGACCGAATTGGAGAACCTGATGTTGCTCCCACATATTGGCAGTGCTAGCTATGAAACAAGAAATAGAATGGCCGATCTGGTTGCGGATAATGTCCTGGATGCTTTGCAAGATAAACCTCCCCGCTGCCTTGTGCCTTCCTGGGGCAAATAGAAGATTAATTCCAACGAGGGTCGTGGGTGGTGCGCTTTTTGGATAGGTGAATCAGGTCGATTTTCATTTTCAGGAACGAATGGAGAAAATCTGCCCGCCTCAGAACATCCTGTTCCTCAAGGAAACTTTGTTTTTGTTCGAGAGAAAGATCGTGAAGATAGGCAAAACGATCAACAAACTCACTCAGTTTAGTTCCCAGGTTCCAATCCGGCTCTTTTTTTTGTGAATTTCCTTCAGGAATAAAACTTATAAACTCACGAAATTTTTCAATGAGTTCTTCTCGACATTCGTTGGGTTGCCCCTCAATAATATCTTGTTCGTTTTTTTCTTCAAGCAGTTCAATTTCAGCCTGCCGATAGGGCTTGCCCTCTCTCTCGCTAATAATGCGGAACCGCCGAAGACCGGCTAATGAAAAATTATATTTGCCATCGGGGTGCTTGATTTCTTTTTCAATATTTCCAACACACCCCACAGAAAACACCTGGGGTTTGCCATAATAATCTTCTTCCCAGTTGGGTTTTAGGAGAACCATGCCTATTTTGCGTTCCCCTTCCAGTGCATCTGCTGTCATTTGCCGGTAACGCGGCTCAAATATATGAAGCGGTAAAGGTGTCCCCGGGTAAAAAACCGTTGTAGGAAGCGGAAATATAGGAATGGTCATTCCAGTTTGAAGAGGGTTAGTCATTTTTATTTAATACACCCATTTGAGTTTAAAATAATATTGTATCATCTGGCGCTATCCTGTTTAATCTTAATGTTGAAGATTTGACAATTGCTGTTTTATTTTTTAGTCTGAATAAGAATGATTGCCCAACCTGAAAAAACATGTCTCGATATAAAGGCCTCTCTGGTACAGGCTGGATTGTTTTCCGATTCTGGGAATACATGGAGAATCTCTCCAGAGCCTTATTTCCTCTCCAAGGAAGAAACCACTTTTTTCCAGGAACTTGGCCCAAAGCTTCTTAAGTTTTATTCCGTTCTTAACCGATTTTATTTGGATAGCGCAAAAGGAAAATTCCACCCCTGGGTGGCAGAATACCTCGATGCTGGAAAACCTCAGGAGCTTATAGATTTCGGACGCATGAAAAGAATGCGCCAGGCATTGCCAGGTATCATAAGGCCCGATGTTATACCTACCGAAAATGGGTTTGCTGTTACCGAACTGGATTCCGTGCCGGGAGGATTTGGATTGACCTCCTCCCTCATGTCTCTTTATGAAGATCCTTCATGGAAAATAACCGGTGAAGGCATCCCTTCACTGTTTTATAAAATGGCGGAAGCGATCTCCAAAGAACCCACTCCCAATGTCGCGATTGTTGTCTCCGATGAGGCCAAGGATTATCTCAGTGAGATGCAATATCTCGGGTCACTTTTGGACGGGGTCTATGTGGTTCATCCCAAAGACATGAGTTTCAGGGAAGAAGGCCTTTTTGTGATGCATCAGGAAAAATGGGTGCGGGTGGACGTTTTTTACCGTTTTTTTGAGCTATTCGATCTAAAAAATATCCCAAAATCCGAATTACTCCAATATGCAGCAAAAAAAGGTCAGGTGTCTACTACGCCTCCTTATAAACCCTGGTTGGAAGAAAAACTCAGCTTTGCCCTTTTTTCCCACCCCTCTTTAAAAACAGATTGGGAAAAAGCACTGGGCTCTGAAACTTTTACTGCTTTAACTCATCTAATCCCAGAAACCTGGATATTGGATTCCAGACCCTTGCCACCCCATGGCGTAATCCCGAACCTCAAAGCAAAAGGGGCTCAAGTAAGGGATTGGCAAGAGCTATTCCCCTTGACGCAAAAAGAGAGGGAAATGGTGATAAAACCCTCTGGTTTTTCTCCTGAATCCTGGGGAAGTCGAGGGGTTGTGGTTGGGCACGATGTGTCCGGTGAAATCTGGCGACAAACTGTAGAGAAAGGTTTACAGCAATTTCCCGACCAACCATCGATTTTACAAAAGTTTTATAAAGGGAAAAAGGTCGAGGCTCAATATCTGGATCCCAAAACAGGCAAAATTGAAACGATGATCAGCCGGGCGAGATTGACTCCTTATTATTTTGTCACAGGTGAGTCGGCTCAATTAGGTGGTGTTTTAGCAACACTTTGTCCGCAGGACAAAAAGAAAATTCACGGCATGGTAGATGCCATTTTGGCTCCCTGCGCAACAAAAATTTTATAAAGATAAAAGTAGGGTTAAAATGAAACTGTACAATATTGATGGTTGTGGTTATTGCGCTATGGTAAGAAACGAGCTCGCACAAATGGGCCTCGAATATGAAAAAATAGATGTTCCCTGGTCGCACCCTGAGCGCAAAGAGGTATATGAAGTATCAGGACAAACCACTGTTCCAGTTTTGGTTGATGGCGACACAGTTTTAGCGGACGAATACGAAATCATCGACTATCTCAAAAAAACCTATCCGGTCAACTCTTGATTCCCACACACTGAAGGCAACTCATGGAATTATGGCAAAAACAGCTCAGCCAGAGTGCGGTTAAAGTTAAAGACCTTCCCTTTATTCCCGAATCAGATGAATACAGGAAAAAGCTGGAAGAGGTTGGCGCAAACTACCCCATTCGAATCAATTCCTATTTTCTCGAACAAATAAAAAGTCCAAATGATCCTTTATGGAAACAGGTGGTCCCCACCCTTGAAGAGCTAGACGATTTCATTCAAGACGATTTAATGTCCGACCCTCTCAACGAAGAAGGCGATATGCCTGTGCCCGAGTTGGTTCATCGCTACCCGGATCGTGTTTTATTGATGATCAATAATCAATGCCCTATTGTTTGTCGCTTCTGCACCCGCAAAAGAAAAATTGGTTTCCCAGGAATTGTTACAAGAGAAACTTTAAGGCAGGGGATCGAGTATATTCGCAACCATCCAGAAATTCGGGATGTGATTATGTCAGGCGGCGATCCATTACTCATCCCGGATAAAGAACTCGATCGTATTCTCAGCGAATTGAGATCCATTCCACATCTCGAAATCATCCGTATTGGCACCCGCGTTCCCGGAACCCTGCCTGCCAGGATTACCGAAAACCTTTGTTCTATTTTGAAAAAATATCATCCTTTATATTTCAACATGCATTTCAACCACGCCTCAGAATTAACTCCTGAAGTTGAAAAGGCCTGCGCCATGCTTGCTGATATTGGAATTCCTTTAGGCAGCCAAACAGTACTGCTAAAAGGCGTAAACGATGACTCTGCAACGATGAAAGAATTGATGCAAAAATTATTAAAGAACCGTATCAAACCTTATTATATCTACCAGGCAGATATGACTGAAGGAACAGACCATTTGCGCACCACAGTTCAAAAAGGTCTCGATATAATGAAAGACCTTATGGGTCATACCTCTGGCATGGCCGTACCTTATTTCGTGATTGATGCTCCAGGGGGCGGGGGCAAAGTCAGGCTGCTGCCTAATAGTGTCATCGAACATACGGAGGATGAAGTCGTCATTACAAATTATGAAGGTAAAGTTTTTCGTTACAGCCAACCGAATGGTAAAAACGGGTCCTCCAACAGAAGCAACAACCCCTCTCTACAAAATCAGGATATGTGCCAAATCCCTGTCTAAGGGATATCCTCTCTAAATACCGCAGTTTCTCTGATAGAATCTTTTTAGTTTAATTTGATCCTCTCCATGGAATGCTTGTGGACTTAACTCCCAGTCAACTGAATCTGTGAATCGTTACTCCATCTATAGAGAACCTCTGCTTCTTTTCCTCATAGGCGCCTGCTTAAGTATTTCGCAATTTGAGAACGGCGGAGCAATAATGTACCAGTGAGCCGTTGATATATTTTTTGTTGTGGCGGAGTAAAAGTGTCCCACTCACGTTAAGCTTTCTATCCTGTATGTAATCCATATTCAGGAGGGAGGCG